>OMLO01002519.1_pt1 | contig 14867 bp, 11 predicted proteins | sample 1674811 | NCBI WGS metagenome assembly OMLO01 (sample SAMN06265003, study PRJEB25207) | coral metagenome | isolation source: Coral host | place: Mexico:La Bocana,Puerto Morelos, Mexico | collected 2008-11-13 | reverse complement strand
GTGACTGGCTGTAATTTTTACATGTAAGTATTTCAAATTTGGCTTAAATACTACTGGTCTTAGCCAATCACATTTCACAGCTGTGTGGATGTGTTCAGAATACCTCTCTCTCTCAATACTTACTCAAGCTAACTACAAAAAATTAGCCACCGCCGTTCGCGTTCTCCAAAATACCCATTAGTCATTTCATGTTTTGGTTTTGAAAAGGACGGCAACGCAATGCACAAAGATTTAAAATGTAGGTGTACAGCCATTGTTCTGCTCAACAATTACTTCGTTTGGAGGCGTTTCTCGTTGCCGTTGCGATCGTGGTTTGCTTAAGGCTCCTATTCGCTTCATTCAAAAAACGTATTCTATACAAAAGTTACATTCTTGAATACAGCAATTCAGTTTGCGATTCAGTTTGATTTATACCCACTGCTTTAACTTACCAGCCCTGTTTGACAGTTTGACGAGACAATATTAGAACTTTTAGAACTTTCGATTTCCCACTGAGGCTGTCTCAAGGAATAATAAATCATTTACTGTCTGCTATCGTTATCCAACAGTGCGATTATCACTAATTTTTGTTCTTCCAACGTAATAATAAACATTTTGCGATTATTTTGCCGATCATGAAAAATACGAAATATTATTTTAAGAACCGTAAGGACTGAAATTAAGGATTTAAAAATTGCAAATATTTTACAAAAGAAATATTTTTGTAAGAAGGTTTTGAAACATGCGAATTGGCTCAAGAAGACTTAAACTTATAGCTAACAAAATTCATAACCCAAAATCTTTGTCAAAATAAACGCGACAGAGTTGTCAAAATCCTTTGAAAATTGTAGCTGCTCAGAAGGTGTGAAATTCGTTCGACAGCGGACTCAAACGTCACCATTGAAACACTACACCAGTGAAACTCGGTGACATAATTTTGAAATTTTCATCTAAATTTTCATTCAAGCTTAATGCATTCGTCTAGGATATATATCTCTGGTTTTATTCACAAGTAAGTAATGTTATGAACATGTTTATCAGTTTATTAGTTCGTGATTAACATCTGAAAGGAATACCTTCTGAATTTTAAATTAAGAATTACGGCAAAGGGAGAACACCTTAAATATGTATATAATTTTTTCTCCGTCATTAGATAATAAGGAAAGTCAGATTTTAAATCTCAGTATAATCTAATTTTTTGGAACTTTTTTTTTACCTCTGGGACGAGATCGATTAGGAGTTGTTGAAATTCGTTAATAAATTTTGTAAATGTACATTTCCTTGACAGATACATAGCTCAAGAAAATATGACATTGTCAGTTCTATAAACATTGTTTATTAAACCTCTTATAAACAGTTTGAAAATAAGGCTTTCCGTCTTACAGCATACACGGTTGCTTTTTCGTCGTTAAAGCAAACCAAAATTCAAGCAAACGAACAGTGACTTACAAACGTTCTTCGCATATCACTTTTACTAAGAAACAAAATGTCTCCCTTAATTTTAAAATAATAGCTGTTAAAAAAGAAATACTCCATCACACCATAAGAGGTTACTATTCAATACGTAAGTGATCGACACAAAATACTGTAATTAGCCTGGAGGAAAGACGATAATCATGAGAGTTGCTAATTGACTTTTCGTACTCGATGCATAGACCAATGCAAAGAAACAAAATGTCTCCATTCATTTTAAAACAACAGCTGTAGGACTCGGCGTTAAAATAGAAATACTCCATTACACCATAAGAGGTTTTTATTCAATACGTAAGTGATCTACACAAAATACTGTAATTAGCCTGGACGAAAGACGATAATCATGAGAGTTGTTAATTGACTCTTCGTACTCGATGCATAGACCAATGCATATAAATTGAGACTGGGATGTAAATATTGTAAATGCAGTACTCTAAAGAGAAAAAATACTGCAAACTTTCACCACATAAAGACAACTACATGCTTTCCTCAAATTGAACATAGCTCAGTTTAGTTTGCCATTTCACTGTTATAAAAAACATGACCTGTAGAAATCTTAAATCTAAACTTCCTTGACAGTACAAAGTACAAAGTAATAGCATTTAAGTGATGTTGAAGTCATATGGTTCCTTAAAATTATAAGAAGGAGAGGACTAGAAAGAAATTTAGCAATTCCATATGCCAAAGTGAGTATGTCCAAATGAACTAAGTCACCTATTTTTCTTTTTGTTCTGAAGACCCATATATTTAAAGAATATCTATTCATGATATTGACTCGCTGGCTACATCGTTGACCCAGTTTTGCTTTCAAAGTCTCTCGTTGCTATGTAGCATTGTTATAATTTATTGACTGCGCATAAACGCCGACAGATCACACAAACACACGGAGAGTTGAACATTGACTTTTCGTGATGGTCTGGTGATAAATATTGCGTATATGTTCCTTGGCCAAAGAAAACTTCCAATCGAGTCCAGAGCAAAATAACTACAGCGAAAACCGGTAAGTGAGGTGCGGGTTCGCGAAAATTTAATAGTGCCTAATTAAAAAAGAAGGCGTGCAATATTCCAAATAAAAATACAAAATATTGGCAGTCGTTGCTCACTGAACGACGTTGTTCTTACTCCGCACTGCTGAGGAGCTTTAGGCCTCCGGAATCGCAGCGATTACAATGTGTGCTTTCCAACTTCTTGTTGTACTGTACGTTTAAACAAGGCTCTCAGGAACGTTGACGTCAAGGAGATTGTGTGATATTTGACCAAGCCATCTATGCCATTCGTCAAGTACTCTGGGTATTCCAAATTTGAACTTTTTTGTGTGCGTGATCAGATTGTATAAAGCGTGTTAGTATACATGCGAGGAGCAAGAGTTTTGAACCGAGCGTGTTCTTTGTACCGCTGTTTAAAATCTAAAATAGGTGTTGTTGAAACCATGTAAATATTATAAGCTCAGGAAATAAACATTTATATTCACCTCTTAATCCAGTAATCGGTCCACTCCCAAAATTTGTGTTAACGCCTACTTTCTTCCCGACAGCATCAGGTGTAGTGCTAAATAACGGGTCATGAGAGTGAATAATCGCCATCAATTGTTTGAAATTGTGTTGATAAATTGTCAGAGCTAACCTTAAAAGAGCTATTTATGGTAGACAGAAGTACGATTCCAAGCCCGAGACTAATAACCTTCATCTTACGCGTTGATCATCACTTAGAAATTACCATAGAGTCATCAACATCATAAATACACTGTTCCCTAAAAGCCTCTACAATACGTTCATGCAAAGAACAAATTTGCATCTATCGAAAGGGAAACATTATGTCCATAATAAATCTATTAGCTTGCAAATTTAATGGTGTTTTCAAGCATTGTTTCTTCAGCTTTAAGTTCACAGAAAAACAGACTGAAACAACTAAAAGCGCCTGAATACCGCAGCTAGTATTTTAGGCAAAACAACTCGATGTTTTTTTATCTAAACGAAATATCTTACCATTACTATTAACCAGCTTTTTCGACACTTCCTTTCTTATCAAAGACAATAGTATGTAGAACTTCTGATGAAAATTGATACATGCAACACTTTTTTTTATAGTTACGTTTTTCAATGTAAATTTCAAATCGGCTCTTTTTAAGAATTGCCTTATGTTTTACTTTTGTTGATAACTCTGAGCATTTCTAATCAACGCAATTCAAGAGTTTTAATTGGAGGCTTGGGGCAATAGGTAATATATACAGTGTTTCGACATAATATCCTGACATCCTCAAAACCTTTCGATTTTTTCTAAGAGGTCTCTTTGTAATTATTTTCTTAATAAGTCTTTTATAATTGCTACTGCATTGACATATTTAGGCAATTCCCTTCATCATTCTAGAATATTGGATCGATCATTCTGGCGGGCGAAATCAGGTATTGGGGAAAATGCTTTTTTGACTTTTACCAAGTAATTATATTTTAGGTTTAGGCTAGTTGGTTTTTAATTCTCAAGATCAGAGAAAGTAAGAAGTTCAAAAATCATTAGTTTAATTGCAACACCTGAAAAGCCTAAGTAAGCCAAACCTTACAATGATGGGAAATAATGGCGAAAGAAAGGCCAACTCACTTACTCCAAATTTGCGTGAAGACACTACAAGGATTAACACAAGCAAAAAATGTCGCATTTTGTTTCGATGGGGCTGGCGAATTTCCTGGTGTCAACCAACATCCATTTCTATTTTTGATTAAGGTATAATGCTGTTTAATACAATACTGTTAAAAAATAAAGCAATTCAAGAGAAATTAGACACCAAAGGGATCGAGAGTTTGGAAAAAAATATAATTAATCAAACCAGGGCAGTGATGTGACAGATTTATTCGGCGGCTTTCTATTCACAATGACAACTTTGTAATATGCCTTTCTAGCATGAAGCGCGTTCTTTCGAAAATTAAAAATTTAAAAATAATAGCATGCGTCCAACAAACTGGTTCTCTGTGATAATAGAGGCTTTCTTCTTCTTCTTTATTTTTCATAATTACTTTCTAGTTCTTAAAATAAACTACTTCCGTAAGTTAACATTTCAATGTAAATATGATAGTTACTTAAGGATTGGACAATTAGGAAACGATGGAAAAAAACGGCAGGGACGCTGGCGATGTCGTTTGACTTCTTTAAAGACTAGACATTTTTTTCTGTTAAAAAATTAATATTTTAAAAGGATAAGTCAAGAATCGGAAATATGTTGCTTTTTATGAGACAAACTTGAAGCTTGTAAAAGATCAATAATTAAATTTAAATCAGCAGAATAAAAACAACTGATTGTATCACGCCAGTCGGCGGTCTCGTCACAAGTAAAGGTGGAAAAAAAACGATTCATTGCGGGACGCGGAGGATTATTTCGAATCCAAAAAGTCACAGTCTTAGAGATAAAAACGTTAAATTCCATTCTGTTCCTGCAACTAGTAAACAAAAACCCCGAGGGTTTGAACAAAAGAGTAACGAACTCATTAAGTGGACAAAGCATAGCTGATCGGTGCCGATTGTGTTAGCAAGAAAGCAAAACAAAGGCATATAAAATAAAAAAAGAAAATAACGCAAGGGTGGATAAAACTAAGATGATTTAAACACTCTTGATAACGTTATTTCGGAAAGCGATAATGTGTGATGCGACCGCGAAGACACTTATACCGTAATTTTCTTCAAAGGAGGTTTGCTTGTTACTTTTCCCAATTTTTCCACACAGGGGAGCTGCATCTTGATCCTCTTCAAATATTGAAGTAATTATGGTTTAATGGCCAGCTGCTCAGACTGTTTTGGGAACTAAAGCGACTATTAAAACCTCGGCCGTGCGCCATCGCGACGCAAACAACTGGTCCTCTGTTGCTTGTCAAACAAAAGCGGCATTCTGTTCCAAGCTCAAAGGTAGGACAGCGGAAAAGAAAATTTGCTTACTTAATAAGTGCGATGCTAATTATTTCCTTACAAGAGAACAAAGCGAAAGAAACGAGCTCCGACAGTACCATTTGTACCTTTAGGGCGCGGAGTTAAATCTGTACGAAGTTATTACTTAAATGGAATTTTCCTCAAAATGATTGATTATCCGAGCAAGGTTTGTAACACGTCCGCTATGGGTACTTTTTTCATTGTTACTTTTAGTGACAGAGGGTGAAACTGGGTACAAAAGGACGCGAAAAATGATATTGAAGCGTATAACATAACGTGTACCCAAATTCGTCTACGCAAGCCGTTTTTGCATTTATTAACCTCATTGGATCAGTAATCGTTCGCATTTCTGTAGACCATTCTTGCTTTGAATGTGTGTGTCGCTAAAGCAGACAAACCACAGATCTCGCTTTATATGACATCTGAGACACTTTAAAACCTATAAAATTCAGTTTTGTTTTGCCTCAAACCTATTTGGAGTATTTTACCAGATATTTGGCCGGTCATAAATTGAACCTAAGGTTGAACCAGCACGGCCAAGCATGCTGTAGGCCATGTACCATGTGATTATAAGTTAACCTTAAACCGAAGAGCCACAGCTTTTGCAATTACCGTTGTCCTAATAACTGTAATCTATTTCCCTTCTTGTTCCACAGAGATAACATAAGCCTTTGAAAAGCATACTAAAGGAAAAATGGAAAATCATTCATCATTTGAAGGTAATAAAAAACGTAGAATAGAAATTCATGTAATAAAAGTAGGGCGCAATTATAGAAATGTCTACTGAAGCGGTTCCAATAACACATCTGTATCTCGAAGAATCATTGATAACGTTGTGATGCTTTGGGCTTTGTAAAACAAAGCTTCTTTTTCAAAACAGAGCATTAGAGAACCATTAAGGTAAAGACATAGCCCAAAGGATAAACAGTATTGATAGGAAAGAATAGGTCTATGATATTTGTAGTTGCTCCCTCCGAAGTCTACTGTTTGGTTTGTCTTCCTTTCTTAAAGATGACAGGTGTGTACGTTCACAAGTGAGAGAACTGTCATTTTTAGCAGAGGAAAACGAATGACTTTTAGCAAATTGCTTAATAAAAGGGTAAAAGATAAACTCTTTGGCGCTTAATTTCAAAGTCTCCCAGAAACAAATCATTCATTTTAAGAAATATAGTGAAAAATACAATTAATTCAGCGAATTCATTTGGGCATTTTTTAATATTTTATTTTACTTCATTGAATCGCTTCTCTTGAAGAGCGGATTGAACTGCAATATCCATAGTCGAGATTTTGATAAACCATTGAAAGTGGCACTTTAAACAAAGAGTAGGGGTAATTGCTGTTTGCTTTTTTTTTTAAATATACGTAGAATCTTCCTTTCTTAATGGAAGAGACGTAGAACTGCCTGCTTCGCACAAGAATAAATTTTACAAGAACATTCATTGAATGATAATTTCGTTTTAACGCGATATTGGCCGAGTTTCACATGATTGTTTTATTCTAGGTGTCGGATTAAGATTGCCAGTGTTAATTACATTTAAGGGAAGATTTCTAGTGACTTGTTGTGTTGCAGTGAATCATGTTCTTTTACAGAAGTAGTCATTTCCGTCGTAACTAAATTGAATATCCAAGTAACGATATATGTAAATGAAATTCTGTATAAATTGAGGATATCGTGTCAATTGAAATAATGATCAAAGTAGCCGCAAACGTAAGTGCCTCAAATGTTCCCGTGAATGTAATAGAATTACATTCACCTGTGAACAGAGGATTGAACAGAGGATTGAATATATATAGGACTGAATTTATGGAAACCAAAAGAGTCATATGTACTTTGATTTCACAACTCCAAAAGCTGTGGAAAAAAGAGAGAGAAAGAGAAGAGAGTGGATGGAAAAAAGACTGGCATTCCTTTAATTTAATTCGTCTACTTTGGAGAAAAAGAACGTTTGATTTTGAACACTGTTTTCATAAACCCAGACATATAAATAATAGAATATAAAGAAAGGAAATCGATTGCTACTCGGGCTTTTCGTCCATGGCTTGATGTATTTCTGGTTCAGTGCTATGCCAACTGGGAAAGAACCCCACGGCATACATTCATAGAAACTAGTGGTAACGATCCTAAAACGTCGCGGAAATTCTCCATTCCAACTTGATTATTTCATGTTATTGTAAACGTCATTACGTTGGCTTTGTCTAAAGAAATGATACAATAATATATATATATAAACATAGTGTCAGTCAAATCAACACGGGAAAAGCTTAAACGTTCATAAAGGCAGCTTAGAACGAACTCCAAGGTAACTTTGAATCATGTAGACCATACCTAAATCTAAGTTTGCTGGAATACTAAACGGTGCCCTTGATTAGCGTTTCTTGAAAAACTCTTAAGAAGCGTAATCTGGATGCTATAAAACTTCTAACCCAGACCACTCTCTTCTGACAAACAAAAAAAAAAGGTTTCAGCGTTTAAAGCTACCTTTTTTATTAGCTTAAGGATCAACAAAATCTGATTTCAAACTGGATGCAAAAATAGAAATTGCCCTGTACTGGTTTTTGAAAAGAGCAACTGAAAAATTACGATGAAGCAATAATAGGATCAACCTATATTTTTATAGGCAAAGTTAAACTAAATTCCGTATAGTAACTCTCTGACTTCGGTAATGGTTATGAAACCCGACATATTTCGTTGTTGTATGCTCGGCTTTTCTTTGCTTTTCTGGCCTTGAGCATGCACAAAACACAATAGCTGTTTACTCTTTACTAGGAAACTTACCAATAGAAACGTTTTTGTAACGTAATTCATGCAGTGTGTATGAGCAGAAAGTAATAGATTGTGCACGGTCGCGGACCTTGCAACTTAAATCTTGGTATTGTTTGCTCTGCCCGTGATGTTTGCCGGGCTTCTTAACAATTTCCCTATATTAGCTATGATCTGAAAGAGGAACAACACAGCATTTCATTGTATTCTTTAGACGGGCAGAATTTGATTCAACTTTATTCAAAATGTAACCGTCTTGCATATCAAACTAGTTTGTTTGAGAAGCATGAAATACCATTTTAACATTTACATGTATGCATTTGATGTCTCTTTTCAAGAACTTTGGCGGCTTTTTTCAACTGCTTCGCTAATAAGCCGAAACAAATATGGAAGTGTAAACTGTGGGCTGCCTACCTACATTACACTATTTATCATTTTTCTGCGTAAACATGTTTCCATTATATACGCTTTAAGCAAATTACGACCAAAATAGCACAAAATTAATAACATTTCAGAAAAACAAAAAGGAAACTACTTATTGCCAGAAGTGGCGATTTATTTTAACATTAAGACAGCTTCCGTTTAATTCGTTTTAAATTCGCCATATCAAACGTTGGTGGGAGTTGTGTTACTATCTCTCGCTTGATCATATTTTTATGTAATTTTATAGAATAATGAACAATTTTCTAATCCGCTAGAATTGTCAAACTTTCCAACGTAATTTACATCAAAAAAAAGTCTAAAATGCACAATTTAAATTTAAAACATCGTTCAATTACAATAACCGGCTTCTCAAAAAGTTGCATTTTCGGATGTTTACTCGAATTTTTTTGTATCTTTTTAACGATTACTGAAATCATTTCTCAAGATTACATCTTTCCTTCTAGGATCTCCAGAAAATTCAACAGACCATTCCGCTTTTCGAGCGTATTACCAATCGATTGCTGTGGGACCCTTGGTTGTTTGGAGTGTCCTTCACAGTCTTATCGCTGTCTTCATTATTTTGTCAAATACACTTGTCATCATCTCCTTTATCAAGAATGCCAATTTGCGCACGCGCACCAACTGCCTTATAGCAAGCCTTGCAGTGGCAGACTTCCTTGTTGGCTTCGTTTCTGTGCCCGGTTGGCTCGTGCTCATTTACAGGGAAGACGATCAGAGTTCTACTTGGTATATTACCGTCATGGAAATATGGTACGTCTTTGAGATACTTGGTGGAGTGGGATCGATCTTCCATTTGATGGCCCTGAGTTGGGACCGCCTGTGCGCAATTGTTTGGCCTCTGAGGCATCGCTCATACACCAAAACAAAGTATCTGGTTATTATCTTTATGACATGGTCACTTGCTTCGCTCGTATCTGGACTATCTGTCACTGGAAACAGGGTTTCGCCGAAAGCGTACAACATGTCTGTCATATGCATATGCTTTTTCTTGCCACTTGTTCTGATCTTCGTGGCACAAGGAATAACTCTCATTACCATAAAACGCAACACAGCAAAATTCAGCCACAACTCTACCCTGAAGCGCGACGTCAGAGCGGCCAAAACAATAGCCATCATGATAGGCTTGTTTCTGATTGGCTGGTTGCCGTTTTTCTCTCTAGGGTTAGTGCAGTATGTGCGTGATGATTTTTCAGTGCTACCCGCACACGCCATTTTCGCTGTCAAGTTGTTGCAATATAGCAACTCACTTTTCAACCCTATTCTGTACGGGCAGAAGTTCCCGGAATTTAGGAAGGCATACATAAAGATCTTATGTTGTGAAAGGGGTTACGACGAGGGCAACCGATCTGCGACTAGTTCTTTTGTGAAAACAAACAAGTCTCGAACGTCTACATCCACGCTTTGCACGTCTTGCCCTCCGCCACCAGGTTCACCGGGGTTTTTACTTGCATCAATCAGGAAAGGTGACGAGCGACCTCATGACATATCAGAGGACAGTGCGTTGTTGCATATGGTCAGCGGATTGTGAGACCACTTGGCAAGCTTTTTGTCAAGAAATCATCCTTTGCCTTGATTCAAAAAACAATCCGTTTCAGACGAACATACTTTACTTTTCATGAATGCGTATAAAGCTCCTAAATCACCGACGGCCTGGCATTGAAGCACGTTTAAGCGGAGTAAAAGCTGTACTGATGTAACCACAAGGTTAAGCCACTTGTTTTAATGGCATTATTTCTCGTCACCACTGACCAGGAAAAGTGGGAGCGCTTTCTAGATTATTCGGACTTCAGCGAGAGTCAAGTCAAGTCAAGTCAATTTGTATTTAAACTCACACAGAATAATAATTAATACAAATTAGTGTTTTAAATAGAGAAAAAATGAAAAAGGAAATTTTGAATTGTAGGTTCATTGTGCAGAGTTTGGGACACCTAAATAGTTCGTGGAACTAACCGAGTAGGTGACCCAGACACGAATATGAGTAGAAGGAATATATATGTATATATACAAAATAGTTGTTTTTGATAAAAAGTATTACCTCATAGGTTTAATAGTAGTCAGTATAGATAATCGTAAAACATTAGGAAACAATAATAGTGTTATAATCATCAATCACAGAATTCTTGACGAATACTGGAAAATGGCTAGATAAACAATTCTTAAGTTCTGGACCAGTGTAACTGAGAGAACGAATGCCGTCACGGCAGATTTAACAAACAGATATCAATCTGTGAACAATTAAATTCTAATCGTATCGGTCAAGTCTAATCGTATCGGTCAAGTCAGGTTTTCCGTCTTAGACCGACAAAAAGCTTCTTATGAAGAAGCAGCGGTAAACAAAAACACCAAACAAAACGTCAACCAAGTTGGCTCGGCGCGTACGTTAACGAGAAGAAGAAAGCGAAAGGCATTGAAAATCTCTCGCCCGAAGATCTTGGCCAAGTTCTCGGATATTTCTACACCGAGCTAACGAAAAAGGACGGCAGCGACTACGAGCCAGAGTCCCAGGGAGTTATGCAAGCGTCCCTAGACCGCTACTTAAAGAACAAAGGTTGTAAGGTTTCAATTATTCGTGGAAGGCAATTCGCCAAATCTAACAAAATTCTAGAGGGGAAAGCCATTACCCTTCGGCACGAAGGCAATAATAACACGACCAAATGCAACAGATGCACTTATCTGGGAAGAAGAAGAAATGCTGTGGAAAGACGGTTGGCTTGGACGATATACTCCAGAAGTCCTTCTGAACACAACTTGATACTTGGCGACCCAACATTTTGGTTTAAGAGGAAGGCAAGAAAACCATGAATAGCGCGTTGAACACCTCAAGTTTGCAAAAGATGAAAATGGCCGCACGTACGTCACTCAAACCCCACGAAGACAAGAAAATCTCCCCTAAAACTCTAACGAAGAACGGTAATACCAAGAATGGTGGCTACTGGGGGTGAGAAACGTCTAGGTAGCATTTGGAAGAATTTATCAACCGCCGACCAAGTGAATTTAAAGAGAGCGGTCCATTGTACCTTGCAATCAACTACAAGCCAAAGTGCAACATTTAGTACTAAGCACAAATGATGGGTCAAGCAAAAGAATGGCAAGATTATGCAATTTATTGTCGAAGGAAAATATGACGAAGAGAGCAACAAACGAGTGGCAGGCCATATGTCCCACAAAACTCTCGTCAGAAAGCTGGACCAACGTGGATATAGTAGAGATGAAATTTCTGCCATCACTGGGCACTATAACAAAAAATGTTTGGACTCGTACCTGGACATCATGAATGAAAAGAAAGAAAATCGACCGAGCTTTCTCCGGCTGTGAGTGGTATTTCGGGGAAAGCTCTGCAGGTACAAAATCCAAGCAGCAGCATAAGTTCCGCTACTCATTTCGCCGTGTAAGAGGATAGTGTTGTACAGCATCACATTCAACATTCAGCCTCCACAATGATCGGCAGTCCTTGGTTTGAAAAAATTTTGAGGAAATTACACTAGTGCTTTTAGAGCAGTCTTCACTTGCCTTTCCACTTTCACTTGTGTTTCCACGTTTAAGCACGGTTTTCTCGAATGGGTTCTTCCTTGTATGTTTGCCTTTATTTAATAGTTTAAATCAAAGCATTAAAACTTCCAGAATACATTTTCACGAGAGTTTTGTCGGTAACATAACGCTTTTACCGTTTCGACGTGCACTTCCTTTCTTGTAGATCATTTATCAAAAAGTCGCTCATTCGTTCAGTGTTTTGACATCTTTCAAGCCAATAAAATTCAGCTTCGTGGTGCAAACTTAGGACATGCTCGTCGTTGTGGCTCGTTTGTAAGAGAAAGAAATTATTTACGGAGAACTTTGGCAAAAAGTGTTGATATAACAAAGTTACAAAACTAAAATATTCAATCACAGTGTGGCTCTCTATAACGAAAAGACGTCAGATAGAAGATTGCATTTACATGTACGGTCGCCGTATTATTAAAAGGAAATCGACCTTTTTTTCTCGAAACATTAAGGGATTAATTGTACTTGTGAACAGATCGGTCTTTCTCTAATTTTCACTTGTTGCTGGGGCAGCCACTTGTGGAAATTACTAAAAAGTCCGATCTGTCCACGCGAACAATTAATCCCTTATTGTTTCTTGAACAGATCGATTTCCTATACGAAAAGAAGATACTGGGTTAAAATAATTAACAAAACAAGAAGGCCTTAATTTATGGTACCACTGATAAACAAAAGAGAGAATCTCAAGATGAATTATATCAGGGAATTTTAGGAGTCTGAGAGACTTCAGCAATGGCTCAGAAACAGATGTAACATCAGAAAAGGTCATTATTCAGACTACAGGTTTTTGCAAAGTAGTTACTGGTTTTAGGTAGGTTGGGTATGCGAGACCCCAAACTTGAATACCATAAGTATGAATGCTGTAAATTAGGGAGTAGTAAAGCATAATAAGTGTATCAACACTTAAACAGTGCCTAAATTTGGAAAATATGCCTAGAGTTTTCGATAGTTTTAAGCACAGTTCATTAACATGATTTTTCCAAGTCAAGTTTGAGTCAAAAGTGGCACCTAAGTATTTGACCGTACGCGTGGGAAGTTCTTAATTTAATGACTTGTATGGTCGAAGTCGTTCTGAGAGCTAGTCTATTGTTTCATCCACTCAGCCACTGCATGGAGCTCTTGACCTGGGATTAGTTTAAGATCATTAAGGTTTTTACGTGAACAATATATATTAGTGTCATCAACAAAAATAACTGAAAAGTAAGCAGTTTTGAGCTATTCGGTAAATCATTAATATATAGCAAAAACAACAGGGGTACAAGAATGGATCCCTGAGTTACTCCACAAAGTGATTGAGAGAGAATCAGATTCGTGGCCATTTATATTTTCATATTGTTCTCTATTGAACAGATACGATCGAAACCGGTCATAGGGTTTACCTCTCACTAGGTAATGATTCAGTTTTGATAAAAAAAAATGGAATGATTAACTGTGTCAAATGCCTTTTTTAGATCAATAAAAATCCCACAGCCATACTCATAGTTGTCAACTGAATTACAGATTGATTCAGTAATTTGCATCAGTGCATGATTTGTCGAGCACTTTTGCCTGAAGCCAAATTGAAGTGGATAAAGAATGTTATGAGATTGTAGATAACCATAAAGGCGCTTAAACATAGTCTTTTCAAGAATTTTACTAAAAATAGATAAAAACGATATTAGACTATAGTTATCTTTGTCTTAGCTAGAGCTTTAAAACTGGGATAACTTTTGCCAATTTAATTTTACTTAAAAGAATCATTCATGAAATATGTGGGGAAATATGAGTCTTCAGACTTTTTAGCAATGGGACTGGAATACTATAGGGGCCAATGGATTTGTTATTGTCCATTTGAGATATGTATGAATCAACTTTAACTAAAGTAACAGGGCAGAGAAACACTGAGTCAGGAAAATTGCCCTTCAGAAAAGAGGTTGGATAACAGTTTCCACACGGAGTGTCTTTGTCAGTGTTTTTACCCACATTAACAAAAAATTATTAAGAATGTTAGCTATAGCACAGGGATTGTCAATAGTTTTTCTACTTTCTAGACAACTGGGAATGTAATCAGCTTTAACTTTACTAATGTTGATGATTGATCTAATTAAAGACCAGACTTTTTTTTATATTATTCTTGTAACACAAAAAGTAATTCTTGAAATTATCAGACTTGCTCGCTTTAACATCTTCGACAACACTATTCCTGAATTTCTTATGAAGATATATAAAATTAGGATTTGAAGGTTTACACCTAATGATTTTGGAATAGAGCTTATCGCTCATCTTTATATCGTATTTTGGCAAGAATAGATTTAGTAACCCAGGACTTAGTAGATAACTTAATTTTAAGTTTGGAGAGCTTTGTACGTGGTACATGATAATTTTCAAGTTGAGATATCTGATCATAGAAAATATCAAATTTAGTGTTGGCATCCATATAATCACTTGAGATGTTATTTCAGTCTAATAATATTGTATGTAGGTATTTAAAATTAGCTCTTGTTTGCCGATAAAATTTAGACTCCTGCCAAGAAAAGATGAAGAGCGTAATTTTTCCAGATCTTGAAAGTGGGATTCTGATTTTGCAACCAATAAACCTGTACATCATGTGATATTGTTATGATTCATCCTTTTACTTGTTGGGAATATGTCCGGATATGTCCGGATATGTCCATGGTCATGAAAGAGAAAACTCCCTTTTCAGGTGGCCGAACACAGTTTTCAAGAGCCTATACCTAATTCACCATTACTTTTAAGCTATTTATCCTTTGGCGCCCGT
>OMLO01002517.1_pt1 | contig 14871 bp, 8 predicted proteins | sample 1674811 | NCBI WGS metagenome assembly OMLO01 (sample SAMN06265003, study PRJEB25207) | coral metagenome | isolation source: Coral host | place: Mexico:La Bocana,Puerto Morelos, Mexico | collected 2008-11-13 | reverse complement strand
GTTACCCCCAGCATTAAATTTGCCGGTACCCATTTATACACCTGGGTGGAGAGAGGCACTGTGAGAGTGAAGTGTCTCGCCCATGAACACAACGCAATGTCCCCGGCTAGGTCTCAAACCCGGGCCGCTCGATCCGGAGTCAAGTGCACTAACCATGAGGCCACCACGCCTCCCCAATAATATAGTACCAGTTAAAATATAATAGCAATACTATTACTACGACTGAGTTTAATTACAGTACTTTCAAAATCAGATGATGTGTTAGACTGATTTGAAATTAGGAGCATGATTACCCACCTTATTATACCTTGAACTCATTATATCTTTTCTGATTGACCAAAGGCATACAGTGTTTCAAAATCAGTGCCCGTGACTTCATCCAGCTGCAGATTAGGCAATAGTCATGTCATGTATGACTGCAGTGCAATATTTCCAAAGGTAATCATGTAAAGTTTGTACACTTAGCGTTCCTTGCCATCAGTGAAGAAGCAAAAACATGAATTACTTTTATTTTCATTCACTGTGTAATAAAACAATTGTTCGATTTGGTTTTTGTGATATCCAGGATAATCAAGGTAACGGTTGTAAGTCTCAGCCTAATGCTTCAGCTGATAACCCCTTTCTTGATTATTATGGATATCACATAAACCTCATCCAAAATTTGTGACTCCCTGGTCCATTATTCATAATCAAGGAATAAAAAACTGGATGACAAGAATGTCAAGAATTCTTTAACAAATAAATGTCCCTTTGTCCCCTCCACAAAAAACACCGATAACTAAAATTACCTACACCCACCAAACTGATGGGCCAAGACACACTACTGGTTAGTCACTTTTCACTGATTTTATTTTAGCAGGTCATACTCTGCTAATCGTTTGTCTGTACACATTGTTCTGGAAAATGTTATGAGACGAGCCAATCAATGGCTCACTCCTGTGATTAAACCAGAGGAGATTGAAACTTTCCATTTCCACTAATATAAAACTGCTCTTCTCAAACTCATTAAACAAAGGAACTCACGACTGTGACCATGTTTGGATAGCTGATCTAATTATGAAAGATGTTTTTGATTTTATTTCTCCACTTTCTCCTTAGTTTTAAGTTTCCATTGAGATGATAAATCAAACACTCAAACGTTTGACCACATTTCCTTGTCAAAAAATATTAATGAATACTCTGCTAAGTAAGGTATTTTTAACATTCTTCTTGGTGTTTGAAAATATGGTCAAACATGGTCTTTCACATTTGAGATAGTATTTCTCATTTCTGGGATGTTTCTGGAGTTACTGTTCTTGTCATGTCAAAGTAATACTGGACAGGAATCTCTCTAGTGGGATTGCTGGAATAGACAATAGTACTGAAGTGGGCAAGGGATTAGCGACATGAAACAGACAAGATTTCAAGTGCCCAATGGCAACACATTATATTTGATGCAACTCAATTGAGTTCCTTCCTTGTTTGCATAGAGGTTAACGAATTTGTTAATGTTTAAAAATCTAAACTTGAAACATAATTTGGTTGGAAACAGCCATGCAGCTTTTCTCTTTCAGCCAAACACAACTGGTGTTACCATTTCTTTATACAAAATAAGCAATACACTAAAAAGTAGAGTTTTAAGGAAGCAACTTGTATAAGGTGAAAGAGGTTACTCAGTGAAAACCTTGAGTAGGATGACTAAAAGAAACCCTAGACTAAATTTTAAAACACCTACAAATACCAAATGAGTATGATAAAAAGAACCCCACACATTATGATCTGCTGAAAATAATTTAGAGATCATAACATTTGAGATGTCCTCCTCTTTCTAACATAATTCACAGCCCCAAAATTACCAATTTTGTATTCCCATTCTAATTAAATAAATATGTTTAGCCAACTATGAAGCAGAGACAACATTCCATAATAGAAAGGAAGTAAGGAAATCAACGATAGTAAAATCAACTCCATGTCACCATTATCAAGTTGAGTCATGGAAACTATTGCTGATTTTCATTCTCAAATGTTTTGCAAAACTGAAGTAGGTAAAAACACAAATAAAACTGAGAAAAATGAGGACAGGGATGAGATAAGAGAAATATGTGTCAAAGGGTTTTCATTACCACAACTGTGATTTGTCGTGACCTGACAGCTGTTTAATTTCTTCATTTCAGACTGCCATTGCAATGGACAACTTATATATGACATTTATTCTGGAATCCTTAGAATAAGAAGTGCTGATAAATACACTAAATAATGTACATCCAGCACAAAATGCTTCGACCTCCAAGTTCACAATAAATTCATTACTTGAAAGGAAATAATAATATTAATAATAATAATTTGACGATGAAACAAGCATTCGTAATCCCTAAGAAATATTCTTTGAATAATATATGCATTATAATTATACCTTAAAAGCTAAATTCATAGATTTTTAAACATCATATCAAGTCCTAAAAGGGAATTGAAAACAGGCTAAACGCTGCCTAACTGCAATATATTACGTCCTCAAATAGGTATATTTATCAAGGTTTTTTGTGCAATTTGAACATGACATGTTGGACATTCCAATCTCTGTGAAGCACAGGTCTCACACATCGTACAATGTAAACATGGTGCTGTCATTACACATCTCTGTTGTTCTTCACAAAGACTGCAAATTAAAGCTACTTTACTGTACATCACCTGAAAAACAAAACAAAAAGGAACTTTGTACAATTAATATTAACATTTTTTTAAGAATAGTCTACATACTAAATGTTTGCACATGATACAATCTTCTTGGGTTGATTCTCGGAGACGTCATCTTCTGTTCATGTAGGTACTTCTAGTCAATGTAGTGTTACATGAGAAAGTCTGAAGAGAGATGTGGTTCTGGTAGATGGCATCAATAAGGGAATCAAACATAGCAGCCTTTCTGTAAAACTCTTCCCTGAAATGGTTTTGCTAAACAGCTCAAATGTCATTGTTGTGAAACTCCTAGTTAAAAATAAATACTTGAGACTTTGTGATTTGACCCACTTGTTTCACAGAAAAAGCAAAACAGCCATTGGGAAATTGTCTCTCATCAATATCTTTTATTACCGTTATCAATTTCTAGATACAAAAGTTGAGACTAGAAAATCCACCATTAAAGTGAAAGTATTAGTTGTATGAGCAGTTGCAATTTCAAGCCCTGAAATTCAAAATGCAGTTAACTCTAAAACCTTTACATAGGTTTATAGTTCACATATTTATTTTAAAATTAGAACACTTCAATCACTATGACTCAAGACTGTGAAAGAGGAAAAACTTTACCACAGTCTGTTCTTGAAGTTTTAGCATTCTAGATTTAAGTCAAAGTACTGCTTGAAATCTTATTTGATCTCATGACCACATACCTGATTTAATTTTTCTAAATCTGAGCTAAGTTGTCGATGAATCTGTTTCATTCTCAACAGTGGTAGATCTCGAATGTCTTCCACTGTGTTTAGTGTGTGAAGGTGAGGGCCACCTTTAATTTCTTCAATTTCTTGTTTTAAGCTTGCCATTTGAGATGCAACCTATAAAAGAAGAATCATATCACCAGAGTTTCTGATGCATGTTTCCTTTCTTTCTGTGTAGAATTCAAATGTTTAAATTATGTTTTAACGGATTAAATTAATTGATAAAATCCATAAACTTAGCAAAACTACATTTGGAGAAAACCTTTTGAAGATAAACTGTCAGTGTTTTCTCCAAAAACATCCTTAATTTTAGCCTGAATTCTATGTTATATACATGCCCATATTTTTAACTTTGGAGAGACAGGTGTCTCTATCAGGATAGCAAATGTTGAGATCAAAAGTTGTAACACTTATCCCTTGATAATATGAAGCTATCAATCTCCATTAGTTTTAATAGGGTTTAACTTCTATGAAAAAATCTTTGACACCAGCTGGCCCCTAAGTTTTCAGATTTAGTCACCTGCTAAAGTATTCCAGTGAAAAAGTTAGTCACCAGTAAAAAAAATAGGTTGCATCAGTGTCCCAGTGGTCACAACTTTGAGCTCTGATTAAAATGACAAATCTGAATGGTATAAATGTATATCTTCAAGATAGACAAGATGTACGATAAAATCCTGCGCAAATATCTATTTACCTAAAAAGATAATTTTTATCTGAAAGTGTTATTCATCTGATGTGTTTACCTCATCCTTTTTCATAATAGCTTCTAATTTATCTTGTTCTGCTTCTTTTGCCTTTTTTGCCGATTCTTCAGCTTCCTTTTTCCAAGCATCACAAGCCTGCTTGGCTTGAACCCATGACTCTTCCCATGACGCCAACTTGGTCTTTGCAGCCATGAGATCTTCACTGAGTCGCTGAATTTCATTAGAACTGTTGCTGAGACCCAACGGAGAGGACAATTGGGGAGAGCCAAGTGACTTGGGCGAATGGAGTTGAGCTGTTAGTGGATCCAGTACAGAAGAATGTAGGTTGCTGCCTCTTACTAATGGACTGGCACGGTAGGGATTGGAGCCCTATGGACACACAAAACGCCACGCTGTGAGATCAAATAAAGAGTACAAAACAAAACAGTTCCTGTTAAAGTTACTGTAATTACACCATCCACAAGTTACATTTCGAGCATTCAGAGAAGGCTTAAAACAATCTTAATCATGGTTCACATGATTTTAACACAACAACAACGTCTGGGGCATTTTTAGCATCAACTAAGAGACACTACCGTTGATTATTAATAACAACAAAGGTCACGTCTAGAGAGCCCTTCTTAAAAGGAGTAAATTGTAAATAATAAAAAAATTTTCTTAAAACACTACCTTTTGTCCAGATATTAACTGTGATGTAGAGCTATAAGAAGAAGAAAACTGTCCTAATGGTGAGGTTGGTGACTGAGTGAATGGTTGTGGTGAGCCCGCTTCAGCAGACCCTGGAATCGTAACGGGTGCTGAGCACATTGGAGTAATGTTCAGTGCTGAGAAGGAATCTCCTAGCGTTGATGATGCCGGAGAGGCATTATTAAGCTCCTTCTCTAATTCAGTTACATCAAAGTCATCAAGGTTAAGGTCATCTAGTGCACTCTCTACAACAGACTCTACTGTGTCAGCTGCAGGATAGAATGGCGGAGCACTGGCAGATACAGAGGAGAGATTCGATGAAGCAGAATTGGAAATGGAAAATGGCTGTCTTGTTCCAACTATGTTCTGGAATGAAGTGGAAAAAATCACCTAGCTTTAGCTTTCAAAGAAGCACAACAAGGAAGATACTCTCTTGAAGCCTACGTGTGTAGATAGACGACAAATTCCACTCAAAGCTCAAGCAATAAGCACACAAATTATTTACTAAATATCTGTCCATGACAAAGTAACATTTTGAATACTATTTGAAATAGCTCACTGTAATTCATTTCTCTAGGTGACAATACAATTAAATGATAAAGTACTCTTCAGAAAGTTAATGACTAAACTAAAATAAGCATTGTCACAACTTGGAAGAAACTCAGTAACCATAGAATACCTGCTTTCTTCTGGCTTTCTCCATATCATCTAAAGTTGGATCATTTTCAATGGACAAAAGCTGTTTTCTTAGATATGCCTGGAAAGAAAAATAGTTTTAATCATATCCTAGAATTGAGAAAATTATTTACTAGAAACCCTGAACTTTTGTTATCTTAAAATACTTGATTTATTCTCTTCAATATCTAATAGTATCCGTTACCTCTAAACAAGCAAGTTATAAAGAGTATTGACAACGCAAACATTCAGGTGAAAGAACAACTTTGATTTGCTGCCCAATGCTAGAAATCTGTGTCACTGACAGAGTTATTGGGGTACTTTGTCTTCTTGCTTCCTTCATGCTGACAGAAACAATCCAACTATTACAAACCTATCCTTGACAATAGTCTTGTTTGGAGTATAAATAATAGACAATTAGTCTGAGGCCTTAAGCTACTGTTAATCTTTTAATTCCAAGCTATTGTCAATCTACCGCATCATCAGGGAAGGGAGTGTAACAAAAATATTCCACTGTGTGTGATATCAAAGGAAAAAGAAATAGAAATAAAGATTCTCTTTACCGAACAGTAGGAAGTTGAGGTCCAACTTCAACATAACAGGTATGAATTATACAATTTCCCCATATGGCAAAACCTGAATAAAAAGAATAGTTTCTCTACCAACCTGTTGTTCATCTTCTCTACTCCCACTTCGTTCAGAACGCTCTGAACCAGGAGCTTTTGGATACATACTACAAGGAGTGGATGGCTCACTTGAGTATGACCCTCCTGATGACGTCGACATGGATCGCGTGGGCTTGCTGATTGACTGAGCTAAACTTGATACCAAACCAACTCCATTATCAACTGGACTAAGAGGCGATGGAGGCATTGAATAAAACTAAACAAGCAGGACAAAAAAATGTTGTTAGTAAAAACCTTTCTAGTCACTCTACAAACAATTTCAGGTGAGCAGAATAACAGAGCCATATGCCAGATGTCAATGCCTTTCTTATTAAGAAGGATAGTAATGTCGATGGTTAGTGAAGAAGAGAGCATCAACAAAAAATATATTTATGGCTTTCAACATACAGCTTGTAATATTTCAGGCTCAACCCCTTGACCAATACCGGGGGTTGGAGAGACTTTTGATCAAGGGAATGAAATTAAAATAGTTTAAGTTAAAATGATTTACTATTTATTGAACTCTTTGAGTCTCCAGCTAATGTATGTCAGATATATATAAGCAAATCACTTTGTACAAATCTTGAGGTCATTGGGGATGCAAATGAGATTTCTGCTTTTCTTCCCATATCTGGTCCCCAAAAGTAAATAAACCCTAGTCCTGACAAGTACATTTGTTTCCACTTGTACCTTCAACATTTGCCATATCCCAAATTGATTATGATACCCATCCAATCTACTACCAATGTCACACCTTATCTATCCACAAAAGACTTTTCCAAGCTTGTGTAGGCAGTGGATATTCCCCTATCATCAAGACTGTGTTTAAGTTACATACCTGGCTAAAACTTTGTTCACCATTAGCTTCTCTGGAGGCAACTGTGTCCTCTGCAGTAAGTAGAATTATCATTAGACATTTGATTCAGCTGACTCAACATTTAAGAAATTTCCTTCCTACACTATTTCAAGAAGCCACACTGACATTGGATACTTTCAGTATAGAGATCAGTTTAGCTAATATTGACAGCCAATAAGGCAGAGAGTGTACACTTCATGAACCAGGACAAAATGTACATGGAGTTCAAGTATTGACAAATACTTACGATCTACATGAGCAAAAGCACAGAAAGGTCCTCTGGGGCAGTACCCAGTCTGCTGCATATCATTACACTTTGTTGACTTATATATCTGGCAAACATTAAACACACACTGAATTAACTCAGCATAATGAGTACTAGCAAGGAAATTAAATCTGTCAGCATCTTTTATATCCTATACAATGGTTACGTGTTTTGAATTAAGGCAGAGTTAGGTTACCGTTGTTTCAAGTTAACACTTAATGCTGAAAAAGGACACCACACCAAATTGTCTTTTTGTCATCCAAAATGATGAGAGGAATAAACACATTTTCCATGTAAAATTTGGATTGTAAACAAATCACTAGCAGTTCTTTTCAGGGATGAAGACTGACCTTTCAGCTTACTAATCAAACTGGCTAGTGACTGCTTTAGTAAAACCAAATTTGGCCTTCTGGTATTATGCGATGGTAAGATTTCACGCATCCAATCGCACAATTCACGAAAAATCGCATAATTCATAAAAGAACGCACAGCATTCATAAAATAAAACATAAATCAACAATTTTCATAGGAATTTCTGTATAAATACACCATTTTTAAGATGATTTACTTCGGCAAAAGGCTAAAAAACCTTTGTCACCTTTGATTTCGTAAACATTCAAAGTTCAAGGCATCATTTCACATGTTGGGGGCCTGGTACGAGTCTCATTCTTAAAGACTCGCCTATTGGTATAACATAAAGTTGCCCTTTGTTCAGATAAGCCAGTCTGAATGGCTGATATTTGTTGGAAGTATAAGTGTGAAAAATAAGCGAAGTTGGAAGCTTTTCGGCAAAATGTAGTTTCTTTTGTTGAAAACCAATTAAAACTTACTGAAAGTGCTACCAAAAAAAGCTTTAGTGAAAACGCCCGCTGTTTCTTCGACCAGGAAGGCAAGTTCCCACCTTCCTGCCTAATCTGATAGGTCACGATCGTACAAGAAAGTACACGCGCCAGGTACGTTCCACGTGGACAACAGACTGTTGTTTTGCTTGTTGTGTGATATTGTGATTGACCATTTCAGAAGTCCGTGGTTGACGAGCACCTTGACTCAGCGTTACACAAGCACCTTGCAAACTTTAACCAGTGAGATTTTTGAAATGTGGCGAATAAAATTTTGTTCGTGACAAAATTTCCTGTAGTCAACATATACAGTCAACTGGGCATGTTACTATGTCCTTTCAATATTTAATGTGGCACACCGATACACTGTTCCCTTGTGTTCAAAATGTCTTTAAGGCAGCAAAAAAGTGTTTTTCTTATTCTAAAACCGTATAAAACAGGCTTAAAATTGCTCTGAAAAAAATCGCACTATTTGCATTATTTATCACATAATTGGCTTTTCTAATCGCATAATCTGCCCTGATCGCACACTAACCCTAACCCTAAACCCTAAGGCCTGAATTTTTCATCAGGCAAAACAGTCAGGTTTTATTATACAAACGAGGAACTGGAAAGTGGTTAAGTCATTTTAACCACTGAATATGCACAATCAGAGGCACTATAAAATTTTGTTGTATTCAGACCTCATATTCAAACCTTTGACAGATGTATTTTAGCATGAATTTCTTTGGAATATTATCATGAGATATCCAATGACAGAATGTAAGAAACAGACAACTTTAAAAATGAGAAAAGAAAAATGAACATCTTTGATTTGTTTATGAGTTTTGTTTAAAATAAATTTGTTCATTTTTATGTTGCACAATATTTTATTCTTTTTATATTTTTATGTTGTACAATAGGAAGCAGTTTCTGCCTTTTATTACTTTTCTCACAGAAGGGGCATGAAAAAAAGAAATTGTTTGGTACTTAAATTTGGTAATTGTGGGACTCTGTTTTTAATCTCTCATGATCCTGTAAATTATGAATATGTAACAAAGAGGGAGGAATAAGAGAGGTCTGTAAACTGCAAAAACACATAGAAAAACACAAAAAAATAAACAACAGAGCATCCAAATTTACCAAAATACCAAATGTGCCAAATGACAGCAACAACACTTCAGGCTCGCCATTCAATTACAATCTTACAATCTTATTTATTTTGACAATGAAAGAATTTCAATATTTACAACTTGACGGCCGCAAACCACTCAAATGTTGTACAAAATGCGTTCCGCATTTTTTTGAGAAACTTCATCAAGGTGCTAGTTTACAAGCTCAAATATCAGAACACCCATCTTTTGGGTCACAATTTGTGTGAATCAGAAATACATAGGGGTATCCAATTGTCCCATTCAGTTTTATTCAAAATTTGTCCTTTGCTTGAACTCCTCACAAACATGAGTGCTCGCTTGCTCATGCTCGAAAAAATTTTGCCACTGCTTGCATATGTGGATTCTTTTTAAAATGTGTTCAATTCCTGTATGGCAAAACTGGGAAACATTGTGGAAGCATGCTTGCGCAATGAATACGTCTCGAAAACATGCTTCCTCGTTTTGTTGATTTTTTATTGAAACTGACGTGTGTAACAATTCTTCCTGAAAGGAACCCGCAAAGGTAGAAAGTAATTTGGAGACATAAAGAGCCATACAGCTATTATATACTATTAGCTTACAGCTAATTGTGCCAACTAGGCACAATTAGCTGTAAGTTACCGGGATTCACTGAACTGTGCCAGTCAGATTCCCGGGCCAGATTACTGGCAAAAAACATTTCCTTTTTTCACAGTAAAGAGATTCCACCTTATTGCTAGTGTAAAATTTATGAAGTGCTCATTGCTAACCATCTGTATTTTCTGAAATGCTCCCTGCTCGCGGGATAAATTTGAACACTGCTTGTGCCAAAAAAAAATAAAAACACTGCTTGCGTGCTTGCAAAGACCATTATTTTGATACTTCTATACATTCTGAAAACTGCAAACTCCTTAAGTTATAAAACCACATTACCATAGGTCAAAATAAAAATTTCTGCAAATCCAGTTCACTCAACATGACATTCCAAGATCTAAGCTTGACAATGCTGCATTTTTTGTGTTTTGGACAATGCTGCATACCTCAGGATGAAATTGCTGTTCCGTTCTTGTGTGACAATAAGGGCAATTGTCTCCACTCTCACAATTAGTTGGCTCACCCCATTCATCACCATGCTTAACATGTGGACAAGGAGTTGATCTGTAAATAAAAAAGCAAATTAAAGAAAAACACAGAACTTAAAAAATTATCAGCTTTTTACGAGATTCTCTAAGTTTCTATGTCAAGTAGACCATTACTCATAGAAATGAGTAATCAAACAATGCCCAGTGTACACATTATATAAGGTAACAGTCAGAGACCAACAATTGTAAGATTCATTGAGCCACTAGTTAGTCATTTCTACTTTCAAGAGCAACATGTGGGCAATTGAGTTTCATCAATATACAACAACCAAACAGCCAAAACAATCCACACATTTTCAATAAGGCATCACAAATCAAATATGTTCTACCACATGAAAACAAATTTGCGTGTTCCAGTTTTTAACATGTCTTTGTCTAGTAGTCTAGTAGACTAATGTTCTGCCTAAGGATTAACTGCAAAATGCTTTATCTGAACACAGCATATGAGCATAGCATGACTAGATGAGTAGGGTTTCTCAAACAATTCTATACCTTTTGATACTCAAGAAGAATTAACATAGATATTTCACATTTCATATAGTGAATAAAAGTTCCTCCGTCATCCACACCCTTTGCGACAAAATTAGTCAATTAATTGATATTAATTAATTAATTAATTAATTAATCAGCCATCAAAGTTTACACTATTTAACAATCAGATTATAAGCTCAAGATTCTATGAGGTGATAGTTGATAAGGCTGAAGGCTGAATCAGCTAACATCTCATAAAAATCGAGAGCAAATAATCTAATTTTTTTAGTAGAATTCTAACTGAAATAAACACAAATTATGTTTTCCAATTATTTTTCCATGTGTTATTAAACTTTCAACAAAATTACAGACTGGACTGCCACTGGAGGTTTGCAGTCGTTTATGCTGGAGCACTGGTTTGTTCAATATTTTCAAGTTGTTAAAGTCAAAACACTGTTAATGACCTTCTTTTAGTCTTGTAAGAAATTTAATCATCCGTTTCCATCTAAATGTTCCTCCAAAAATTCTGTAGAAGACTGAGAGCCACTGCAGTCTAATGGCTGAGAGTATACGAGTAGCTCAGCCAATCAGATTACAGCGTTTGCATTAGTATACTAACATGCATGCACTACAGCACAAGAAAAGTTACAGAACCAGAGCAGATGAAGCTTTTCTTTGTTGAAGTAAACCACATTTTTGAATTTGAATTTGTGATGTTTATCTACATAAAATTAGTGTCATGTCCACTGATTGAGAAATTTTCCATTTCTTGTGCTCGCTTTTTCACTGTTAAGATGCACTTGAATTTACCATAGCATAACATGTAAGATACCAACCTCATCAACTGATGTCGGCTTACCTATATCTGAATTTCCTTGGACTGCGTCGGCGATCCCTGGTATTGTGATAATGGGGGCAGGCATATCCTTGTCTGCAGAGTCTTGGTGGCTTTTTGCATGGTTCAGTTTTGTAACTTGACAGGACATAGTTGGTATCTAAAAGCCATTAAACAAGGTAACATCGTTAGATTGTTAAATTCCTTCCAAGCTCAAGAGGTTATTGGGATGAATTTATTGTTTACTGCTACTTATCACAAACACCAATAATATATTCTGCACACAGGCAAATTTTGATCATGTCAGACAACCAACACTGCATTACACGCAGTAGAACGTTATGTACTATTTGACAACCAGGACTTAATTCTGCCACAGTGAACGGGAAGAACCATAAATATTGGCCAGAAGTAGAGTAGCAATAAACGAAATCCTCTCCCTAGAGCAAACTGGGGAAGATTAAAGATTAACAGAATTTAACCGTGAAGACAATAGAAGAATCCATAAATAATGGATAACTCTGTTAGGACCACAACTTTGTTAAACGGAAGAGAAATCTTTCACCACATTAGCGTTTATTATCTTCAAAGAAGCGAATTAGACGCCATGTTTTAAACGAAAATGAAGTTGTAACGGGGAGACGAAAGAGAATCTCATTTACAACGGGAATGTCAAGTAAAATTCTTGTGAACTACAACGAAATTAAACTCTTATCTCTGTTCCGAGGTCGTATCATAGAGCCTTGAAAGGTTAAACTCATTTGGCAGGCTTTAAAATGCATAACAGCGCGAAATGACAAAAGCTGTATATTTTACGGTGGTGAACGAATCACCAAGAAAGTGTAAATGAGGATATCACTTGTGTACATTGAAGCAACGTACAGTACTGCACAAACCTTGCCAGCGGGGATCTTCTAGAACAGCTTTGTTATTCTCTATTCCTGCCTGACCTACGTCAGTTTCCTCCTTTTCTATGGCTTGTAATTCTCGTATATCATAAACTGGTTGTCTCAGATCGTGAGGTCCGTGGGCAAACGCACAGTGTGGACCATTTTTTACACAATATCCTCGAGTATCGGTCTCGTGAACACAGGTTGCAGTTTTGTAGTAACGAAGATGGTAGCGACGTTCCACATCGCCAGCTACACGGTGTAAGTAGGGGCAACTGAAAGAGAAAAGCACCTTTATTCAGCAATTGATCGATCATACCATAAATAAACAACCATTACGTCTCAAGTCCGCAAATAAACGAGGCAGATGCAAGAAAAAAATCCCTGGTACGTACTCATCACCGGACGGGCAAAGCCCTGACGTTTCATCGTACTGAGTGCAGTAAACATCAGGACTGTAATTAAAAGTGCCATCCCTTTTTTTCTTCGGTCTCCTCCTTCTTTGATTCATGAAGTGCCAGTGAAAACAGGTGAAAGGTCTGTGAGCTGTACACTTGTGCTGTAGAAACAGTGGACATTGCTCGACCCGAAACTCCTTCAGGTACCTGGACGATTCGAAAGGAAAAAAATTATGACAACACGCATAGGCGGAAGCAAACCACAGAAAATCACAAATACACCTACGTGTAGTGGAAAGGCTTCTCCGGTTGAGTTTGTGAAAAGGCAGCTAATTTATTTTCGGAAGAAATGATGGTACTAGGAGAAGTCATTACAGAATCGGAAGACGACATGTTGTTTTGGGGACGTGAAAAACCAAACGCGCGCGCACCACAACATAGACAAACCAAGGCATCATGGGAGCTGTCTGAACTAGTGATTTGATTGGTTCAAGCATGACACGTGACTCACTTCGCTCGGCTCAAGAAAAAACCGGCAAACAGGGCGAAATATGTAAACAATGCGAAAGAACCGAGACCCCGCAAAAAAAAAAATGAATGTTGATTTTATGATTACTTCCTTAGAAGCGCTCTGGTAAATTTTCTTGGCGACAAACTGCTGTATCGATTTTTTTTAGGATAAGTTTTGGTAATGACAGTTTTCTGAGACCACTGCTATTTATAGCGTGAAGGAACAACATCAGCTGTTTCAGACAAAATACGGTAATGACCCCTGGGACAATTGACCCCTTGTTGGACCCCAGACTGACCCGGCCCCCTCTCAGATCTCAGAACAGCAGAAGAAAAGAGTTAAGATCGTCGCGATCATACACAACAGAATTGACTTACTTTTCGAAAATTAAATGTCACCTAAAATCAAAATCAAGTTTTGCACGAAAATGATGTCCCACGCTAGGAAATGGGCGGAGAATTTGCGTGGGACCTAGCGCTAACAGGATATTCGAAAATTTGGTGTTTCCGATTGCCGCCGATTTAGTTTATTTGATTTATTATTTTATTATTCATTATTATTTTGGCGTAACAACTCTTTTTTCTGCTGTTCCTCTGACAAGGTGGAAGAGGCATTTACGAGAGAAACATAGCAAAATGCACTTTTCTTCTGTTATATTTCTATCAGCTTGCAAAGCTTGAGAAAATTAGTTTATTGATTTATTAGACCACCAGTTGTCTCTCTAGCATGCCACGAGAAATTCCTTCTGAGTTTAGCAATACCAGTAAACTTCTTGGAAATCGTGCTCAGAAATAAACAAATGACATACACCACTTAAAATAGACCTCCCCCCTCCCTCTCAGAGGGGAGCGAGAGAATGTCTCTCTCTAAACGTATTTTGAAATGAAGAAATGGAAAAAAGAATAAAAACTGTCTTAAGACAGTCAGCCTAGGAGATCTGACTGCTGCTGGAAGGGTCGAAAAGGAATTTGCTGAGAGTGACATTGCCGATGGGTGAAGGTTGGAGTGAGGCGTATCTCTCCCCTCCTATCTCTTCTATCCTCTTTCTTCACACTTTCTCTTCGTTCCATCCTCGACTAGAGAGCCTGTTCAAAGGCGATAAGACAGTATGAGACCACAACTCAGCCACGTGTTTGCCATGTTTTCAGTCTATTCTTCTGAAAGAAAACATTAAATCTCAAACCGTCAGAAATATAATCAAAGGCCTCTTTGAGGCTACGACTATGTTGTATGATGAAGTACATGCATCAGTATAAGCAGAAAAGATGAAAATATTCTGGCTTTGTTGCAAAAATAAATTTCTTTCTTCTGTCCCTTATTTAAACCTCTAAAATCATGCTTCAATCACTGCCCTGACTCCGCAATACAATAATGCATAACGCTCTAGACACATACACGCTTTGCGGACCTATGT
>OMLO01002516.1_pt1 | contig 14873 bp, 6 predicted proteins | sample 1674811 | NCBI WGS metagenome assembly OMLO01 (sample SAMN06265003, study PRJEB25207) | coral metagenome | isolation source: Coral host | place: Mexico:La Bocana,Puerto Morelos, Mexico | collected 2008-11-13 | reverse complement strand
CGCTCGATGCATGACGTGGCATGTGAAATTCGTGCGCAGTAAGGATGCGCAGAAACAATTAGCGCGAACGTCCTTAAGTGACGCGTACGTTTATTACGCGTACGAATTTAAGTTGCGTGGACGCTTTATCGCCCGAGTTTTATACAATTTCGAGTAAGCAGTTGTTGTGCCTTTTAGAGAGTTTTGTGCCGTTTAGAATTTCCGTTTCCGTTTACCGCTCACCAACAAAGGGTATCACAGGTATTGCATTCCGGATCTAAATTAGTCAATTAAACATCAGGATTAATTTCTGTCCTCTACAGAGGTGTCTTTCGTTCTGCTTTAACCCTGTGAGCTCGCAGTGGGAATTCTTGGGAAAAAAACGCAGCCTTCTCTTCTTTCTACTTTTCTCTTACTTCGCTGGGAAGCCTCCGAGGAGCAAAGACAGAATTAGTGCAATCATCGTTACTCTTCAGTTGGATGTCGGCTTTTTTTCTACATGTATTTGCTTAGCCATTCATCCTTTCATTTGTAAACAATGCTCAGATTGTAGCATATTAATACGTAACGCAATCAAGGTGCGTCAATAAAACAAGAAAATGACAGAGAAAATAGCGCGCCGTTCGGATCAAGTTTCGTGATCTTTCAGAATGAAAAGTAGGGTGTTTTATGCATCGTTGATCAGTCGTTGATGAACTAGCTGTTATCGAGAGTTTATTTTGGTAGCTGGAACGCATTTTAGTGGCCGTTGCAGCTGCGGAGATGTGGTCGATGAAGAGAGATTAAAATTAGAGGAATGTAAGTTTATGGACCGTCCGTCGGGACAAAAAGAAAAAAAAGTTTTACTGTAGTTTCCAAAGCAGAAGAAACGATTGCCAATGGCCGTAGTCTACTATTACCCTGCGTTTAAAACAATTCCAAGGTGTATACATTGTCTGTGCTTACCTGGAGTTGAGTTTTAGTCAAAAGTTTGTCAAGCAAGCTTCATGGCTACGCAATTATATCTTTTATGACGTAGTTTTCCCCGCGCTGGAGACACTTCCCAGGAATTTAAGACGGAGAGTGATTACCAGTTTCCCGCCGCGCAAGATTCAAAATGGCGGCCTCGTGTAAACATTTTCTTCACGTGGAATATTTGCATAAAATATTAATGTCAACAACCGTAGAAACTGAAATTTTCGATGGTGAAAATCGATTTTTTTTTTGTGGTGAAATAGAAAGAAAACGGTGGCGTGCTAAAGATGCACAAGATGAGTTATTGTGCAGCAAAACGACAAGTTTATGACATTGATTCATCGATCTGTGGAACGAATGAATCATCGCGTGTTCACGAGATCAGATGCAAATTGCTCAGTCAACTATAGCAACGTTCTGTTCCAGGAAATATTGCAGTCATGCACAGAGGCTATGTGCTGTTTGAACATGGAATATGGCTCGTAAACGGCTGCAACCTTGGATTGTCCTACCAGTTGTGGATCTGTTGCTCTGCATTTTCTTCCACAGTTCTATAATTTGTCAGACTCAACAAGTTCCCAGCTCAAAGGAAGAGGACATTATAAAACACCAAAACAACTTCTCGTCGGGTACGGTATGGCTTATGAATGAAATGGCTGAAGTTGTGACATACGACTTCTTTGTTCTTTAAGCTGTGTTAAGATTTTTCTCTGTCAAATCCATGTCCATTTGAATTGGAAGTGAACTTAAGCTAATTTTAAAGTAACGAGGCCTAAATATGTAAGCGATGTGCTACAAGTATTTTAAGCGAAATATTGATATCCCGAACTTGTCTTCGATACACACTGTATTTCAGTTCGGTAATTAATTATGAAGTTAACGCAGTTGTTATTTCAATCAGAAGTGTTTCCGTTTATTCTGTCCTTTTGGGTGAATTAAATCGTGCTATCAAAATTATTTCAAGGGACTTTGATTCAGAGCTTTTAATAAATACATGTTCAAATGCAAACTGCATGCAAATTGCTATGTACTCTAATCTCAATGGACTGATGCGCATTCGAACAGGCCCACTGAATGTTTCAGTGAAAAGGGAGAGCATAGTATTTAGGATTTTCATGATTAGCAGAACGTTGTCCATAAAATTTATGTTTGCCAAACAAATTATAATAATAAATGAGAAGAATTGCTATGGGATCACAGTAGGAGCAGGCTACATATCAGCATCATCAGAGACCTGTGGCTCAAAGTGAGAAACCGTGTGAAGAAGGGTTGTGTTATGTTTGACATGTTTGGCTTCATCTTCATTATATGTGATTGACTGGGTCATGAGAGAAACACTTGACAAAAGAAGAGGACTGTGTTGGAATCTCTCCACTGTTCTAAAAGACCTGGACTATTCAAATGATTGATATCACACTCTTGACAGACACAGGCCATCAGGAGAAGACATCCTGCCTTCATGACATAGCAGTGTGACTGAAATGCAAAAAGCTAACTGTTGGCAGAATTGAAGCATTCACCTACCTTGGCACAGTGTGAGATAAGAAAGGTGGCACAGAGGCAGATATCAAACCAAAGACTGGCCCTTCCAAGGAGTGCTTTTTCCACACTACACCCCTATGGAAATCATAAAAGTGCAGCTCTAAAACTAAACTGTGCATTTTCAACACCGATGTAGTGGCCATCTTACTGTATGGGGCAGAGAAAATAGAGCTGCTGCAGACATGAAGAGACTGAATGCTTTTCGCAGGAAATGTATGAAAAAGATACTGAGCATTTTCTGGCCAAACCAAAAATAATCTGACAGCAATAACATTGCCAGTACTGCAGTGACCAGGGCACCAGAAGGCAAAAGAAGACCAGGCAGGCCACAAACAACCTAAAAGAGGAGTGCAGAGAGAGTGGGAAGAGATGGAATGGCAGTCATGGGAGGCCACCACAGCATGTGTGAGAGATGGGGATGGGTGAAGAGCATTTCTTAATGGTATCCTGTGGGGCATGATGAGGAATGAGATGAGAGATTTCTCCCAAACTTTCATGAGCGTTTCTATAACTCTATAGAAACACACAGTACATGTTTTCTATTATTTTAGAGATTCCCACAATAAACAAAAGAAAACAACTTGTTTATTCAATATCATCAAAATATAAATTCTCTTTGCATGTGCCATCATTCATTCAACAGCTCAGGCTACAGGTAGTTCAGTCTGTTTCTCTATTGAGTTATAGAAAAACAATTTTTAACCAATCAGTGTGCATATTTAGTTTGGGCAATTTTCTAATAGTAATATCACAGCTGTAGTATGGTTACATGTAATAAGTGTATCCCTAGTTAGCTTGTAGTAGAAATTTAATCCCCACATGTAGTGGCTTAATGTTATTGGGCACAAGCTTGCCTGATCTGGTTGTATGTGCTGTAGTTAGAAATTAAATTCAGGTGAAAATAATGTTAACCTAGTTTGATTCTCAATTTCCTTTGTCTTCTAACCCTCATAAGGGTCAAGAAATAAAGGAATTTAATTTTTACCTGAATTTAATTTTTAACTACAGCATATACACCACTGGCTTTAATACAAAATTAATATGACTGATCACATATACATGTAGTACTTATCAGTTGTTTCCTTTAATTAACATTTAGGATTGTATTTAAACACTTCAAGTGATGCGATAATCAGAGTGGGCAAGAAACTACAACTAAACTGCACCATTGTCGGAGCTGAGAATTCATCTCAAGTTCATTTTTCTTGGTATCATGGCACCCAAAGGTTGACTAATCTCACCAGGCAGCTAAACAATGAAACAATCCAGCTTCTGATCAATAATGTCAGTTGGAGTGACAATGGAACTTATGTGTGTAGAGAAAATAACAGCAACAGAGTTCAACCTGTGTCTGTCAGGGTCAGAGTAGGCGGTAAGTTCAGGATACAGTATTCACCTGTTGCGTGTGTATGCAGCTTATCATGAAGCAGTCAGTCAGTACTTGATTTAGCTATAAGTTAGAGTGCGTCCCATGAGAAAACCAGGCAGGAGGTGATACCTCAGTGTAGATGTAGCTCAGCTGGTTTTTTAACCTTCAACTCTGATCTGTGTGCTTAACATATGTAAATATTAATTTTACAACTCTACCAATTTATAAAAGGAATGAAATGTTTATATATTTACATATCAATTATTTGCATATGGTGTTATCATAGATCTTCCTGGTAGGCCACAAGATGTATGGATCAACAATGTTGAGTTCAGAACTTATGTTCACTGGAAAGCTCCATGGCACCAAAGTGGATTACAGCTCAGTTATGCAGTCAAAGCAAGATGCAAGAATGCATCCACTCCTCTTCGGAATTGTACTATAAAGGATTCTGTAACTCTTTGTAAAGGCATACGTCAACTTTGGTGTAAAATCCAGCCAGTTCTTTATCAATTTTATCCACACACCTTTATTCCAGTGCCCTACATTGCCTTTGTTGAAGCCAGTAATGTCCTTGGGTCAACAATGAGTAGTCCAGTTGAATTCACCTACAACGTCCTGAGCAGCATATATAGTAAGTACTAACAGTGACCACAGGTGGCCCAAGCTCACAATGCTTTTTGTTTTTTAAATTCATGTGAACATTCAGCAAAATGTGACATATGTGGCCGACATGTTCTTTTGTTCTTGTCTTGCAAAGGTTTAAATTTATAAAGGTTTGTTTGAGATTATGCAACAATTTTGCTTTAGATGTCAATTATTTTAAAATAATGAATCTACTTTTTTACACTGTTGCTCTATTGTATTTTTTTTTGTTTGCCAGCACCTCAGACTGTTCCAGCATGATTTCCAGCTTGATAAATTCAAAACCTTGTAACACAACATCTCCATATGCTGCAAGGCCAAAGTCATGTTTCGCACATTTAAACTTTTATACTGTATGTAATATGTCAGCCGATATGTGTCATGTCTTGCTGAAGGTTCACAAAAAAGTCAAAATAAAAAAAAGGATGACTCCTTGAATCATGAACTTGGGCTGTCTGTGATAGTGACAGGCTTACATGTAGTATTAATTGAGGATAAATGTAGACTAGGTTCAACTCAATGCTGGCCAGCTGTCTGGTCAGCTGTCTCCGTCACTCCGTCAGTAAACTAACATTAAACAAAACTGGCTCGAGCTGGTTGCTGTTTGCTTACAGTCTTGAAAAAGTCTTTTGCTCCCAGGCCTGCACTTCCTCTAGCTACTTTTATTAACTTTCCACTGAGAAATCCCGTGGGACTGTGCCAGGTTGTTGTTGCTCACAGTGTTGTCATGGCTACTTTCCACACTCACTTGTGGCTCCCACTGAACTTTCAGGCCCCTTTCAACACTGACATCCACTGGAGATGTGTTAAACTAGTTTATGTACATTTTACAGTAAGTCAGTGTCTCTCAGTCTCAGTAAATATCCCTGCTGGATAGGTAACTTTTCATTCATCCAGGCAAGTCATCTGCCAACTAAGTAAAGAAAAGTCAAATAAGACTAGCACAGGGCTGCTTGTCAGAATGATGAGTGGGAGGTCTTGGTATTTGTTTTTCTGAGTTCTTTCAAGTGGGTTTTCAAATGTTGGGGAAAATAACTTGGCTTTCCTGTAAACTTGTGAACTCACAGAAAAACAAATAATTTGTTTATATTGTGACTTCATAAGGTCAATCCCCATGTGAAAGTTATTAATGACCTTGCTGTGAATGAATTATACAAAATGTCAGGATCAAAAAATACTTGGGTGATGGATCTTATTTAGCATTTACACCATGACCCCGAGGCAAACATTTTTGCCTCTGACAAGTCTGAGCATGCAATCACTAATTGATAGCAATGAGTTTTATAATCATAGCTCGTTGCATGTGGTGCAATGCTTATCAAAAATGAGTAAGCAGTATGTACACATGAGTTACAATAAAGTTTTTAGTAGGAGGGTAACTGGTTTTCATGGCTCATGGGCAAAACGTTTTGAACTGAACTGTGATAAATCTTTCCTCTAGATGGTCAAACCAGGAGGAAAAAGTCATCCCTATGCAGCTGGAAAATTTGCCAAGTGTCTGTCCCTTAATAAAACCCCTGCGTACAGCAGACTTTGGCACACACTGCAGGCACATGAATATTATTGTCATCTGTGTGCTCTGAAATGATGACTCGAAAAGAAATTTAATTATTAATAACCAACTTTTAAAACTCAACCTGTTGTTCTCACCTAGCAACTCCAAAACCTGTAGTTTTTCTCTCTGCTGAAGAAGTGACACCACCTGGTACTGTGAAAGTCTCATGGGAAGATGCTAGGCGAGGCAAGCTCATAGAGGCGGAGTATACTATTCTGTACCATAAAGATGGTGAAAGTAAAAATAAGGTACAAACTTTACATGTACTTGCAGCTTGCAATTTTGTTTGACACAATACATCTATAGTCCACACTATTTACTGGCAGAATGTTATATAATTTGATACCTCTAAATCTATAAATTGATAATTAAAAATCATTTGCTATTTTTTACATGATTTTTCGCTTAATATTAATATTAATTATGAATGCACATACATTTTAATAATCTGCTGGCTGACAGCCAATCAAGTTATTTTCTGAGTTAAATAATAATAATAAAAAACACCGTACTTTATTTCCTACACGTACAATTGACTACTCACAACAAAATGTTTTGTGTGATTATACAGTTAATAGTGACTTAAACATGTTAATAAATGTTATTTTTATGTTTGTGATTGCTGTGGTTCTGTTGCAGAGCTTGTCTGTGAGAGCGCCAAGAACAAATGCACTGGTACGTAACCTAGTTGGATTCTCCCGCTACCATTTCTACTTACTGGTACGGTATGTAGAGGAAGACACGTATGGTATCTACAGTGAGGCTACACAACGTACAGTGAGAACCATTGTTTCAGGTAAGCTATGCCGTTCCAAAAATTGTGAAAATAGAAAATCTCCTTAAATGACTGATGCCATACAGTTGATGTAAGGATGGAAAATGTGATTGCTCAGTGAAATAACTGCAAATCAGACCCTCTTGCCCTGTTGCAAGAGGTTTTGGTGGAAAAGTATTTTTTATGACTCAGAGGTTTGAAATGGTTGATATGTCGCAAATGTAAAGCTGCACAATTGCTCTTTGGTTATTAAACCTAACTGTACCCTGTAGCAGTCTAGCCATGTGAACAGGTTTTTTAATTGGCGAGGTGCAGTAAACTCAAAATACCCGTGGCCAGCTATGATAGCCAGACAAAACAAAATGTGGCCAAAGTTGGCCATTTCGAGTCGGTGACTTGATGTTGACTGATGTCAGATAAGTAGACACGACTTCTGAGCGGCTAATTTTGAATTTTGGTACACTTAACGCCTGAAGAGAGCTAGGAATAGCCCACTTCCTGCTAGCTCTAGCAATAATGGAATGGAACATGATACAGTTTGTAGAAAGTCCAAAACGTCTGTGTGTCTGCAACCTCCTTTTGTCGCAAACTGCTAAAGAAAAATGAGTAACTCTTCGATGACAATCATTGTGTCCTGGTCTTCAGTTAGTCGCACCTCCCCTGAGAATCCATGAAAAGTTAAATATAAAACACTGTATTGTATTGTCCACGTTCTTCGGTCTCTGTCTGATGCTGAGTAGGTTTCCCTGACCCAAGATGAATTTCACATGTAGATGATTGATTGCTTTTTTTTAGCACCAAGGGATCCTCCAGTAATTATAAACTGTAGTCAATGGATCAATGTGAGCAGTGATCCTGGATTGATGATCACCTGGAGGGTAGGTGATCTTTGCCAGTAAAAAGTGAGGCCGTTTATTAATCCCACATGACCCGTAGCTTTTGTTGTTTGAATCTGGAGAATTGCTACCCCACCCCCCCTAGATGAGATGTTATTCTATCGATAACAGGATGAGATGTTATTCTATCGATAACAGCTTATTTCACAGCATTCTGTCAGGTTTCCCCTAATAATTCGCTGGTACCCACTTAAACGCCTGGGCGGGTGAAGAGAGGCACTGTGAAAGTAAAGTGCTTCGCCAAAGAGCGCAAAAATAAGACCACCGCCAGGGCTCGACTCCGACTGCTCGATATGAGATTCCAGTAGACCTTAAGACCACTGCACGCCCCACAAACCTTGGTTGTAAGGCGTGGTATAATGGCTAATATCCGATGGCTGCCTACTAAGCCAATCAAAAGTCTGGGAATATACCGTCGAATGCTTCACTTTTTATCAGCACACAAGATACTGATTAAGTGCCGGTTACATTTTTCTTTACCATCACAGATTCCTCACGCCGAGTACTTCAGTGGTCCCAAGAAGACTGCCAATATTTTGTACAGATGTCCACGAGGCTCGGGAAATGTAACACTAAATGATGCGTATGCTCACAGTACAGTCCTAACTGCCGTGGAACCGTCTGACTCGTGCCACGTGTGGATGAAGCTGTGCAACGAACCAGGATTGTGCAGCTCTATCAGCAACATGTGCCTCAGTACTCCTAGCATTTTTAAAGGTGTGTAGGAAAGCTAACTGTGAGACTGTGAGGTCAATTTTGCCTGCCGGCAGGTTTGACCATCTGGAGGAAAGTTTATCTTATAAAGAAAATTCAGTTCAAAACGTCTTGCCCGCTTGTAAAAAACAGTTGTCCTTCTGCTGAAAAGTGAATGAAGCTTGCAAGTGAGGTTACGGTCTACAGATGCTAATTGTAGCAGAGAACGAGAGCCATTTCAATACCCTATACTCTTCTCATGTATTAGTTTCATTGTCGATGGTCAACAGCAAGCCCTTTATGACGATTTTAAGGATAAAAAAATAACAAGGGAAAATATAATCTTCAAGTACTTCAAAGTGCTTTAGTCATAAGATATATGGACTTTCTCATTGGTCAGAGAAACTTTCCGTGCAAACGAGCGCATGAGGGGATGTCGAGTAACTCGGGGACTAGCCAATTTTCTTGAAATTTCTTTCGTGCTGTGCCGGTGCAATTCTTTTATCGTTGGATTACATTCTTAGCCTATCTCGCGAGACAGATTGAAAAACCGCGGGAAACTAGGTAGCGGTGCACGTAGACCGCTCCTTGAGTCGTGTGACGAACGCTGTAATAGTGGTCTAGCATGGCATAGTGCATCATGGCATGGTATGTCTTCTATATGTTTGCTATTACTTTCTTTAGGTAACTCATCCTCAGGCCCCACAAATTCAAAGAACAGTGTCACAAAAACTGTGTTGATGAGCGTAGCTGGAGCAGCAGTGGGCGTGATCCTAGTGATCGTCATTTTCATGTGTTACAAAAGGTAATGTGTATAAACATTCAGGAGTGGGCAGTAGTGATAGATGGATGAGTTTGTAACTCAATCTTTTCGTGTACACGATCAACAAAATTGGCGCCATTCTTTTCTGACTTGGAGCCTGACACACACCCAAAAGTCGCGCATGCTTATAAAGTTTTTCCGCTCTCAATTTGTCACACATGCCGGAACTGACCTATTTTGCGGGAAAAGAACCCTAAAAATAGGCCGGTCTGTTAAAATAACGTGACATACATGTAGGCTTAGTATGGGAGTTGCACACTCCTAGTGATGGACTCCTCTGACATTTAACAGTTCGCAAGCGGTTTCATATAGCTGTGACATCTGATTTCCCAGTGTTGTATTTTCTTTGACTTTGATTTTTCTTATTGTGTTTTTTTTCCTTTTCATCTCAGGAGACGCGAGAATGGAACACCGCGAACTCCGTTGCGAAATTTTATGGTAAGACCCAAATGAGTTTTATTTAGGCTTTCATTTTCAGGCAAATCAAACGTTGTTTCTTGTGGACGATGAAAAAGATATACGAGGAAACTTGTTTTTGTTAAGTTTGTTTTAAGTTATATGAATCTAGATTGTTCACAGCCTCTCTATTTATTAACGCACGCGTAAGAAAAAGCAAGCAAAACGAGCGCGAAGCACGCGGAGGTGGGCGTAAAAAAAATTGCCCTCGGCCGACCCTGTCAAGTCTCCAGTTTTGCGCTCGAGTCAAGTTCTCTCGTGACTCTATCCGTGCGTTCAAAGACGCAATAAATATACGAGAAAATAGAGGGTTGTGAGCAGTCAAAGTGAATTAGGTTTGGAATTCAGCAATAGCTTCTTGAAGACGCATTTCTGAAACAGCGCTTTATATGGTTGAAGAATAAAATCCGTGAGAAATCTTGTTTGTGAACTCTAACGCATCGCGTACTTTGGTTTTTTTTTCTTCTATGAGTTTTTCACGCTGAAATTCTCAGACCCTTTCTTCCTCCTTATGGCAGGTTATGCCCCCGGTAATGCATGGCTATGATGAGATTGAGGAGCCCAGGGAAAATAACAACTGTTACGATGTAATCACCGTGTAGTCACGCGCTAGGTGTGAAAGAGCCGTACACAAAAAGGTCTTCAGTAAATGAGCTGTACTCAGGATGGTACTTCTCATATGGTCCTTGGGAAAAAGGGCCCTTACTTGCGGTATGTCCATCGCCGCAAAAATGTTTGGAATCCACGACAAGAGAAGTCTTTGAGCCGTTTGGGGTTGTGTTGTGAGCCAAGCCCTCCACAAGTTGATATGTTACATCAGCCTCGCGCAATAAGAGTTCCCTAACTTGAGTTGCATAGTTCTTCTGACAAGGAGTAGGTTTTAGGTCCATTTATATGCACTTAAGGCAAATAAATACAAACAAGAGGGGATTACGATAAGAATGCTAACCTTATGCTTACGGTGATTCCTCTCAAGTTATTTCAGACATGGTACCCAGTTCTTCCGCGGATGTTGTCGCGCGTGTTGCGTTCGTGGCTATCTCGAGACCCTCCTGTGAATGTGGGATTTCCGAATTGGAATGTGATATGAAAGTAACTTGAGGGAAATACTCCGATCCTTGGAAGTGAGGTCTATATGGGAGAATAACTTGATCTCTTACCCTTTAAAAGTTCATGTTGTAGCTTGTTCTGTTGGTAAAAGAAGGTATTTAACAGCAACCGCCGTACTATAGTTTATTTTAAACGGATTGGATTGTACACGACTGTGTTGTTAATGTAGTTTCTCTCAGCTCGTCATTGGTTGACAAATCAAACTCGTTCTCTTGTGAAAGATTTAACATGTTCTCAGTAGTCCCGAGTTCAAATTCTCAGCTACTCCTCTAAATAGCCGGCTGGTTCGGTTCCCGCTGCATGCATGTTTTACCCTCTGTTTGGCTGACACGCCTTATCATAACATGACAAAATACTCCCATCTGATTAGTTCTCACCACTGGGTGTCAGCAACTTCGCTGTCCAAAGAAGTCTCAAATAGCAGTCTACAGCAACAATTTAGGTGTCCGATAACAAATCTGCCTGACGCGAGTGCCTGGTTTGGTTCCACCTTGTGTCTGAGCATTCCTCTATATCCCAAACAGGTTCAAGTTATGATAGTTCACAGATTGATCTAGATATCTTTTATTAGGTTTCGCTCGTCAGTTCATACTTCCCAGATGTATAGCTATCCTGTTAATTAAGTACTTTTTCTTTTCGTGGAAGAATACCCTTTTTAATTTGTTCATTTTAAGATGTCCCCGATTATCACTGTACTCTTTTTCCTAGTTCGTAGACTTCAGTAAAATAACAGTGATTAAAATATTTTAATTATTTTTGTAAAACGAACATTCTTACATCGGGATTAATTTATTACAATCTTGAATATTTTATCAGGTCTGTATATGCGAAATGTTCAGTCATTTCGACGTTGAGTACTGATTGGAATTTCTTACGAAAACGTTTTATCTTTTCTTAAAATTAAGTAGATTACAAAAGCAATAATTCAAAAAAAAAGCAGTATGTTTAGAATACGGATATTTTTATAGTATACAATAAAATTGTTATGGGGTTCCAACTTTGAATATCAATCAATAAACTTTGAACAGTAAAGAAGTGTCATGGCTTTCGGTTTCTGAGAACCGTTCGACGGATCTGATTGTTTAGCAGTGTTGCTGTCCACATCCACAGCCACTCCGGACAGAATCCCACGAACCAACCCTATCGAAAAAAGGTTCACAGGTCAATGTAATGCATTATCGAGCTTTGCGAAACTACAATGTGGGACAAAAGTGTTGAGACACTTTACTGTAAAACTCGATTTTTAAGCGTCTGGAAGACATCACCCCATCTTACCCCCTTTCCCCTTCCTCCCGAACGATGTTGAATTTTCTATTACTGCACAGACCACAGACCACAGCACCCATACAACATTAAATAGGCCACGTTCGATATCTCGGGTGCTTTCCATAATGCCAAAATGACCGGTCATGCAGAGACCAGGGCGAATATCCGAGGAGAATGGAACGACATTTTCCGATTAAGCTGAGCGAACCAAGAGGATTGACTCTTACCAATTTTTATTCCTTTTCCGAATTCCCTACATAGGTGAAGAGACGTAGGACAATGAACCGGTTTGTCAAAATGGAATGTCGAATTTCGGTCGGAATATTGCGACCGAAATAACTGGACCACCTCCAGAGGTGATTCCGAATATTCCGGTAGGAAGAAGCCGAAACGGACCTTCCCATTTGAATTTCGACCGAAATTTCCGGAATCTTTGACATAAGGCAAATCACCCATAAATACTCTAACACAGCTCCAAGGCTTTCGGGTCAAAATTTGTAAATTATTTCAACTTTCTTTTGTCTCTCAATTCCCAAAAGAGACTTGGATACAGAGAAAAGTGTCATTTTATAAGAGGCGAAGTTAGGTGGGCTCCTGTTTATAAGATATTTTTCACTTAGCATTAGGGTGCTAAGAATAGTTTCGAAAACTGGCGATCTTCGGCAATCTTAGTAAGAGTTTGCCAGCAAATGTCAGTGAGCTTGTTTACCGAAAAAGGTCATTTTCTTTCCAGCCAGAGTTCGACCTTAATAAAAACCGACTGCACTTCTCATTTGTCCAAATTAGCCACTTTAGAAAGAAGGGGAAATCTGGGGCGAGTCCACGAGTCACTACGAGATATGGTTCGCCCCAGATCTCTTCTCGTTTGTAAATTGGCTCTAGGCAGGACGATTTTCGTTTCATGTGACCGAGATTGCCTTACCTGAATGTTAAACTCGATCTTGTTCTCACGCCCTGAAAAATGCCTTTCTATCATCCTATGCATCTGAGATCTCTAACTTCCTAGACGGTTGTGTTTGCGTTATTTAGCATTTACTTCTTCATAGCTCTTGACCAATGAGCTCACAGACTGATTCTCCGAGTACTTTGATACCTCCGAGTACTTACTTTGATACCTGAACGGGATTTGAACCCATGACCTATCAAGCCATCTGGAGGCTAGTCACTAACTTTGTGAGTTCGTAATATACCCGTAGACGGAGAAGGATGCAAATAAATATATGAAAGATCAAATATAATGATCAATCATAAATTCATATCTTTCTCCGCAGTTCAAATATATGATCTTTTATGTATTCAGTTGCAAGCATCTACCTGTATGGCATGACTCCAGTACCCAGTGTTTCGCCGTGAGTGTCCAAGTGTAGCCAGAGCATTCTTCACGTACGTCTCAGGAGAAGGTACAGCAATACTAGGCTCTGCACCGTATGTCATGGCTGTAGCAACATAAAATGGCCTCAATGACTAAGAAGGAAAGAGAGATCGAAGACCACAGCCTGGTAAGTTCATATGGAATAGAGCCAGACTGTTGTGCGGGAGGTCGCGATCGAGGGTTTGAACACTCGGGATCTTAAAACAACTGAGGAGAATGTGCTATCTTTTTAACTATATCTGTAAATTGTTTGACGATGAAGTCTGCTCGGATAAGGTTAATAAATCGTAGGCTCCGTCTCCTCAAGGGGGACGTTAAAGAACCCACATGCATGTCTCACGGGTCAGTGCTTCACATAGTGTTAACCTCATTGCACCTTTCCTCCTTGGACAGCATTGTCCCAGAAAAATTGCTATGCCTATGTCTAACGCGAAGAGTCTGCCACACAGGTGTTGTTAGAGTCACTCTTGACACATTTCTATCCTCACTAGTTATAGAAAAATCTTAAGTTGTAGTTTGTTCGCCTACTACCGAGGAAGACGGCTTTTTCGGCAGTAAAACGATAAGAGATGTTACGGCTGAAACGTCCAGGCTACCCAAAATTAGGCTAATCCTGGATGCAGAGTTTGCCTTATCCAGGGTTAAAGAAGCAGCAAATATGGACCTTTTTCCCATGTGCGGTTCATTTCAAGTACTCTATCACTAGTTAATTTTCAGAAAAAATTCAGTCCTCGATAAAAAGATGTAAAATCGACCTTCGATTAATCGTTTTGTACTTTTTGCTTAAATATATTTTTGCTGTTGTTTCTTCTTAGAAAAATGATCCTTTTCTGTCATGCTTTTAGGCTGCTCTTTTGCTGCGGGAGATTTCTTTGTCTGAAGTATGCTTGCATGCTTTTTCTTTGTTCATAGTAATACAGTATACAGAGGTAAACTTTACTAACACTCTACTAGGTCGCTTAGGAGAAATTTTATGCAGAGAAAATGTCGAAAAAATGAGAGGTCAGTAGACAAATTCAAACTCGCAGAGCTCCCGACGCAGCCAGGAGGTAAACCAGCTTTGAAACGCGTCACGACTAAGAAATTGCTATTAAAACAAAGAAAATAGTTGTTTTTAGCTCTGACATATCAAAATATAACTTAAGTTAACTGTTTGCCCAATATAGGCGTAATCAGTATTAATTTAAGTCCCAAGACAGTACATTACACCTGGACAACAACTCCCTGTGAAGAATATTCATATGCCAGAGCACGTGAAAAGCTGTCAACAAATTCCTGTGAGGAACAAATAAAAATGAATAAATAAAACTGCCTGAGGTCATAAATAAATAAACTTAACTCTGAGTACTTCATTTAACAGCTGCTCCACCCCCCCCCCCCCCCCCCCCCCCCCCCCCCCCCCCCCCCCCCCCCCCCCCCCCCCCCCCCCCCCCCCCCC
>OMLO01002515.1_pt1 | contig 14874 bp, 5 predicted proteins | sample 1674811 | NCBI WGS metagenome assembly OMLO01 (sample SAMN06265003, study PRJEB25207) | coral metagenome | isolation source: Coral host | place: Mexico:La Bocana,Puerto Morelos, Mexico | collected 2008-11-13 | reverse complement strand
TTTGGGCTCCTTGTTATTTTTCTTAGACCACAGCCTTGACATGATAATCAAAACTTAAAGCTGGAATCTATAGCCAGCGTCTGGTTGATTAAAAGCACAGTGGCATGTCAGTTTTGATTTGTTTGGTGAATTCTCTCCTTTATAGTGCAGTAATGCCATTAAGTTCAAAACAAATTAAATTGTCAGTCATTGGAAACCTGCTCTTATGTATCACAGTTATTGTCAAACATAAACCAATGGAAAAGAATGTTTAATTTTATTGCAACCTACATTATTTTCATTTAAGCTGAAATGTGCAATCTACAGTGAAACACATATTTTGACTTGTTTTAGGAAGTTAAACGAAGTCACCCATCACCTGTTTACAACATTTTAATTGTGAAGTTTATTCATTTCTTGCTTGCACTGATGTGTAGAGATGGAGTGGGGAAGGGCGAACTATGTATATCATAATCTTTAATAGTTTGTTTTACGATGCCCTGTTTTGTAAGGTGGCCAACAGTCTAAATAAATTATGTGACCTTATGCTTTGATGTAATTTTTTTTTACTAACAAGGAGTGGGTGTGTCCTGTGAAGGGTCTTAAACCCTGACTCTATTTAATGACAAAGCAATTAGTACAGCAATTCAAATAAAAATACCAAAAACTTTGGCTCTTATATTGGTGCAATTTTTCACATTAATTGTTGTTATAATTTCAAACTACGTGGTATTTTTTAGAAAATAGCATCATTTTCTCAAATTTTCAAGCAAGACTTGGAACAAGGAAAATTGACGGCAGCTGTAAATTCTCAGAAATAAAGGTCTCAGAAATAAAGGTTCCAAAAATGAAACCTCTAATGCTCATGATAGATTGACAAGATATCTAGGAAAGAAAGTGTATAACAAAATGTAAAAATGGATATTGATAATTTTATCATAGGGTCATTTTAAGCATCGAACTTAGAAACTTTTAATTAATGTTTTCCTACAAAGTGGAGACCCATGTGCAAAGTAAAACTTAAGTGTTCTATTTTAGTGTTGGAAGACTTGCCTATTTTCTCTGGCTTGTGTTGGTTAATTCATTGAAATAATTTGACAATACTACTGTTTAGTATTCCATCAACTAATATGAGTCCAATGATGAAAAATTGTATAAAAAAATATATTTGTGAGAATCTTGTTATCTACATAGGGTGTGTTTTTAGAAGGTCATGGACCATGCACAATCTTTTGTTTTGCACTCGTACACTGCATGCATGACACAACCTTAACATTTCCATTGGTTAGTTCCTCTGTCAGAAGTTGTGTGCATGATAAAGGGACAAAAAGGCAAACAAAAACATACAACTCTGTTGGGTTTCATAACCATTCCCCTCTGCTAACTAGCCCTCATTGAAAATATGCAATAGATGTGTGAAGAACAAGTAAAGTAAATATTAGCCTACTCGGTATTCGTATATAAGACTTTTCTGAGTTGATTAGAGATGTAACCTAGGAAAACTTTGAGCTCACAGTCTGCAGCGTCAAGTTATCTTTAATTTATTTCATAGCAGCAGTCAAAATTGACTCTTACTGAATTTTCTTGCTAGCCTTAGAAAATGAGAATAGTTTTACATGTACTGGTTCCTTTATTGGTTCTAACCTAAATGCAACATGGGCTGCAAACGATCTAGATGAACTGCCCACAAATTAGCCATTGAAGATTTTTTTTTAAAAAAAACGTATAAAAGAACATAGTGGCTGTTCAGAAGGAATTGGTGGCACAGCTTTATGTCTAGTAAACATGAGACCTGAAAATGCATTACAGTGCTTTGCATTTGCTGTTTTGCACACACATTAAACACAAATGGACACATGCATTTATACACAAGTAATGTTTCGTACACAAGTAATATTTTTCCTTCAAAACATCATCAAAAAATTCTCTTTGTTACAGCTGAAGCATGCAGCATTATTTTATTATTCACAATGGAATCCCCATTCTTTGAGCCTCCAAATAATTCAAACTAAAAGTCATTTCCCTCCTATCTGGATTCGGGAGTTTGGGATCTAGCACCTTTAAATATTGACATGATTAAATAAAAGGAAGCCACCAATCATGGTGATCTGTTCCAATTCCATTTTACTGATTCAAACTACAATAAACTTCATCTAACTAGACAGTCATGATACACCGAGAAGGGAAGGTTTATTTAGGTCAAAAGTAGGGTACATCTGACCCCTCAATGTTGTCATGTCAACCTATATTGATGGTCTAGAGACATCACACTTAAAGTGTTGTAAACCATCTTCACTGTAAACATGTTTGGAGTCAATGCTAACCTCAGGTCAAATGTGAGACTGAGTCCAATGCAGAAACATTGCTGATTGCATTCCTAGGGGCTTTAAAAAGCAAGTGGTGGACAGAAGCTGTGCATATCTACAGTACCTAAAGTAACTTTTAATTTGTTGTTTTAGCCTAAATAGTATATTGCTTATTCCAAATAGAGCTCCTATATGCTGAACAGCTATTAGAATAAATAGTTACTGGTAAATGGTTAGCTCTTGAACAGGTGTTGGGTAATGAAATATGCTACATTTAATGTTATGTTTTAGTTCAGCATTAACTCAGCCTCTACCTTGACTCAAACTCAAATTAGATTTGACCTTGGGGGGGGGGGGTGGGATCTCTATGTAAAAAAGACAGGGGTGCTCATCATACCTTTAGAGGATTAAAATGTAGTTTTGGTATTTCAAGAGTGGTGTTCAGCCTCAAAAAGTCCACAGCAAGAGCTTCAGAACAAATAATTTACAGGAGATATATGACAATCATTTTTAAGAATTTTCTTTATTGCTACTAAAAAAAAATTTGAGTGCCAGTTAATGTGCTGTTTTAAAATTGGTACCACTTAGGGGTAAAAAACTTTTCAAGCCATGCCCACAAAAAGCGATCTTAGTTGCTCTTGGGGGTTCTTTTCAAACTTCCCAACAAGCAGCCCCATCCTTTTTATGTGAGAGCCCCTCCCAGGGATTTGACTCAGCCAATCAATAAAATCCCCCTTACCCTTCAAAATTATCTTTAAACAAGTGGAAAAACTCAGTTAGAAGTCATTGTTCATTTGGTTTTCAGCAAACTAGCTGCAGCATCGTCAATGAACCAGTGTAGTTCTCCCTTAGCTGGCTTCACTCTAGCAGCTGGAAGCGGCTCCTTAGGACTACGCTCCAGCACCTGCTGAAGGACACTTGCCTTGCTTGCTCCAGTACTCACAAACACTGCACATTTAGCCGCATTTATCATTGGATAGGTCAGCGTGATCCGACAGGGAGGTGGCTTGGGTGAGTCAGAAATCGGTGCTACAAAGCGAGACGTTTCTTTCAACAAAGCATGGTCAGGAAAGAGAGAACAGGTGTGTCCGTCGGGACCCATACCTAAGAGAAGCATATCAAGGGAGGGGAGCTCAATACCAGGGTACCAACTCTTCAGGCGAGATTCATAGTCCTTCGCAGCTTCCTCCAACGAAAAGTCGTGATTAATAGCTAATACTTCCTCCGGTGAAACAGAAGCTTTATCTAAAAGGTGCTGCTTTACTCCTTGATAATTACTATCAGCGTGTGATATTGGCACGTATCGCTCATCACAGAAGAACACTCGCCACTTTGACAAGTCAATCTGCAGTGACAGCAAACCAGGACAGACGATTTTTGGAAGACTTCCACCTGAAAACCCGACTGAGAAGAATCCGTGGTCTTTGATCGCTTCTAATGACTTCTGAGCGATCAGGGAACAAACTTCTCGCTGCAGATTTGCTTCGTTTGAAAAGCAATGCGTGGTGGCCATTTTGAAAGAGAACCAGTGCATCACGGGAGCCATGCGTGACACACTTGAAAGTCACGCGGTGTGGGCCCAAGAGAGGTACACCCCCATAAGGTACACCTAAAGCAGGAAAGAATTACGAAGAAAGGAATTATTTCCCTGAAATTGTATTTCCGTCGTTTCCATACCCTGTGAACTTCAACCACGTTAATACAGACACCAAAGTTTTGTCACGTCACGTAACCTTCACTCGCAAGCGAATTCCCGTGACTGTCCGTAAGCGACGGACCATTATGTTTTGGTGGGGAAGGGATTGGGGCTGGGCAATGTCGATAAACAAAACCCTTCACAGCAAACACTGCTGTTCAAAAACATTGTTCAAGGGAAGGCATGGCCAAAAAAGTTCAAGCAATCGTTTACTATCCAGGTCCTGTAGGTGTGTTCATGCCCAAGAAAATATTAATTGCCCAACTTCCCCTCTCCTCCCTCTGCCCTTCCCCTTAAAAAATAATGGTCCGTCCCTAATAAAAGGCGTTTGCAGTATAGAGGTAAAGGAGAGGTTTGGCAGAACAAGAATTTTCAGAGCAACTGAAAATATGCCACTTGCTTTGCATATCGACATCCTAGAACCAGGTGATATGCTAGTGGTAACGCTATAAATCTGATCCTTGGGAAATTGCCTAAAATTTAGAATATTTTATACTAAAATATTCAAAACATAGCATGGATTCCTACGTACCCGAAATAACAGGAAACTAGTTGAAATTTGCTGAGTTTGCCTCCCAGAAATCACGTGCCTAATTTGCATTATAACATGAAAAGAACCGTGGTCGCTCTAGTGAATAATTAAGGTCTCTTTCCTCACATTGTATTCTTAGGAAAACAGTTTGAGTTCGATGCTATGTCTAATTTCTTTTTAAGAATGGCAGATCGGAAAAGAAAACCATTCAATCCTCTTGCTGCTTTCTACTTTGTATTTTTCAGCCACACTAGACTTGATTTCAATGTTTCTGTGAGTTACAGTACATATAGAGTAGACACCAGGAACACATGGGCCCCTAGGAGATACAATGGGCATCTGGAAGACATCAATTTTCAGTGATGGTGAGATTTCATAAAAGTTAAGAAAAGTTGGTAATATTTGCATCGACGAGCAAGAGAAGATAAGGTAATCTGTTTTAAGTTATTTATAGCTGTGGTATCCGGTCCTTCATGAATATTACTGCCACGCGCTAAAGCAGAGAGTGATCTAAGAATATATCAGGGGTTACCTTAGAAATATAGTGCCTATAAGGGAATGAACTCTCTAAGCCTTCAACTTCTCTTTATCCGGATTAATTTGAGGCACCTGGTTGAAAATTTAGATTTAAGTAAGTTGTTTGTTTGTTTGTTCGAGGCTACTAGATTATTTTCACCGACAGTCACCTTGATGATTTTCATGTTATTAATGATTCAAATTAGCTCTGCAAGGAGAATTAAGAAGAAAATTCTCGGAAACTCTGCCCGTCCCATTAGTGAAGTATTTACTCCAAAATTATTTTTGGGAGCTGACTAACAATTATTATACAGTATTGGTTTCATTTTTATGGTTAGAACATAGCATGATTTCAGGTACACTACGAAAGCCTTTTAGGTTTTAGAAATACACCAAAATTGATTAAAATTTAGAATATATTAGGCCACGATTTGATAAAAATAAGGAAATCGTATCAGAAGTCCTAAGAAAAAAGCTGATTTTTTTAAATTTTAACGAATCCTCCCTCTCAAAAAAATCGCTTGCTCAGTTACTTTATAAAGCGAAACGAAACAATGAATACGATGTGTTGCAGAGAAGTAAACCCTTTTCGAAAGAGCTAAAAGGCGCTGATAAGTATTTTATAAACATGGCATGGACTTCGAGGATTTAATTTACTAAGGTTGCTTAGAAACATAATACTGTATGGATAAAATTGGAGAGGGCTAGTAACGGTTAGTCAGTCCTGCTAATGGAAAATTGATCAGGGAACGTTCCAGCCAGCGATGGGCACGGCGCCATAGCGACTTCAGTCTGTAAAATCGGCGAAATCGTCCATTTTCGATCATCATTTGGCGCCCTTTGAAGAGGAATCAATATCTAGATGCCCACAAGAACAGTCAGGTGAGGTTATCAAGTTGGATGAACACTGTTAAGAAGACTTAATGTTATCCGACGTTGATTTAGTTATTGATGGCCGATGTAAAAATCGTTGGAAGTCCAAATTTTGTTTTAGATTTCGCTAACAGTTTTATATAATACGTATTAAATATATTGTAACGTGTGAAATACGTAAGGCTGTGGAATTATATGTCGCAATTTCAGTGAAAAGGATAGTCAGTAGCAAATTTTGCAATGAAGGAAGGTTTCATGAGATTATATTGTCAAGATGTAATCTTCCTTAAAAATTCTGAGTTACAATTTTCTTTAGTCAATACGGCGGATTGAAAACTTGATTGACAAGTATGAAATTTAAAGGGCTATACCCACTTGAAGTGTGAACGTAAGCTCTGATCAGGGTGAATGCAGTCTAATATAATGACGTATCATGAATGAACTGATTACACTCTGTAACTTCCGTTAATTGTCTAAAGAAGGATTTCTCTTTCCGACACTTTGACAATATGCTGCAGGTAGGTAAAGTGACTGTTAAGACCACGAATAGCGAGTAAGATTCATGTATCTCAGTGAGAAGAGGGTGTTTCAAGTCAACAGTTAAGTGTTGTAAATCACACGTTGTAAAACCAGCCTGTACTGTGTAAAGCAGATTTTAACGTCTTTTAATATCCGAAATTTTGCGCTATTCAGTTTTTGTAATCACTTAATGTCCCAGGAGAAGAAAGAGAACAGGTTTAGCACAACGTATTTCTTCGCAAGATTGAGCAAATATAACTTTGTTATAAATATTTTATTTAAAAGACAATTGACCCATGACTAGTCAGGCTCGATTGACAGCCGCTGTTCGGAAAGGAGAGATGGCGAACCCACTCTCTGGACTGCCGCTTTCAACGTTCTTGCTTGATTTGAAAAAGCGAGAAGACTAGATTTTCGCTTCGGAATGCATATGCACAGACGGTGTCACACAAAGCTGTTTTGTTATCAATCCCAAAGCTTTTGATATCAGATCAGCATTGCAGTTATAATGGGTCAAAACATTACATATCTCGACGAGCAGGGGTGGGGGAGAAAGGTGGAAGTGAGAAGAGTTAGACTAGAGCCGACTTAAATTTCACCAAAAGACTATGTGAAAAAGCTCCCATGTATGAATACAAAAAGGAAGATGAGCTCAAAACTGTGCATAGGAGCAAGTATTGCTTAAAGAAATTGTCGAATTTAGCAACGTTTTAGCTGGTATACGCGCCGAGCAATGAAAAGAGTTCGCCTGTGCTTATTTCTACTCTCGGGTGACAAAAATTAAAGACGTTGTATGTCGAAAAACAGAACACAGCACAAGATCCCAACAACACGAGGCCTCGGATCGAACGACCCCTTTTTTTAACAAACTGAGCCGTTTGCTAATTGACTTGTTCTGCCACCACGCTTTGGTACGAAGTCTAATTTCCCTCCTTTTCGTTTTACCTCCCTAATTAAATCAAATTAAATTAATGTAACACTACTTGCCTACCAGTAAATACAGTTTTCAAGCGAATAGTGAGCTCTGAATTAGAACTTGTGATGACAGCAACTTTCAAAACCAAACTATTAATATTCCACTGGTTTGTATTTGTGTTCGATGCATGAGTAATCCGGGTGACCAAAACAAAAGACCATTTTGTTTATTTATACAAAATGCTCTCCCGTTAACAAAAAAAAAATCATTGGTCAAAATCAAGTTCACTGAACTCTCATGGCTCAAAGGAAACTTGTAAATGTCAACAACATTGCCTGATTGGCTCAAAGGAAACTTATAAATGTCAACAACATTGTAATTGGCTCAAGTCAAGCCAAACGAAAATTGCCGGAACGATTGCTTATGAGTTAACCTGTGAAGCACCTGTTAAGGTATAAGAAAGAGTCTATCAGATACCAGTTAAGCGGTTGTTTAATGACGTTTATTGGCATTCAAGTGCAGGCAAAACATTAACACGACGTACAGACAGAAAGGCCTGCTTTCTCCTGGCTGGAAATTCGTCAATTTACACCATATCAATTGATTGTTCTGTACGACATATAGATTTAAAAAGTCCTGACATCAGATCGGATGGTAAGTGAAATTCATTATTGACACAAAGACGACCTATAATTTCCCGTTTTTTATGCTAATTTTCTTTCACGGTCAACAAACACTTCAGAGCAGAATTTGCTAGGCGGAGAACGTGTTTCCATAAACAGCTAAAACAGCCATCAAGTTATTTCTAGCCTCTCGATAAACTTAAGTCCCTAATCACATCAGGCTGATGCATTATGGGAGGTGAGTGCTAGATGATCAAGTCGTCGAGCGATACGAGACGGATTACTCTCCAGCCCAGCGTGACTTGGAAGGCTCACACTCTCCACGATCTAGCTACAGTGTTGGAAAATTTTGGTGAAAAATTTAGATCCCCCCTCCCCCCGTCTCCCAGTTCTTGATTAGAAAAATGACGGAGTTTTATTCCGTTTTCGGGCGAACTCATCATTGATTGAGGACGAGGGCGTGGGGGTACATGTAACGTCTCTTTCTACCCCATCCCTCTCTCTCACGTAACGCTCCTCTTTCTGACAGCGTAGAATTGCGTGACTTGAGAGGCCATGCCTTTCATGTTCTCGTGGCGGTGTAAAACTGTCGGGTATAACATGTTTCACTTTCTAGATACGCAAAGTCAAGTGTTTGCCGATTTTCGGTATAATTACCATTTGATAATTCGTAGGTGAAGCCAAAACAATAATCTCACCCAGGCGAAGTCAAGAGTTTTCATTTTCGGTAAAAATTCCTTTTGATAATTTGAGGTCAAAAATAAACGAATCTATTAAGCTTAGTTTAAATAGCACGATATAGTTTGTTGATTTCAGATTACTGCTTTTTTTGTGTTCCCTTGATCCCTTGAAAATTTCACTTTCCCCCCCTTGTTCCTTACTTACTGATAAATTCCATAGTTCACTGATTTTTTTGTCAATTTGTGGTAGAAATATTCATTGTTCCCTCATATTTATCTCAAAATATCCCCATATGGTGCCCTTGAAATAAATGATTATGTTCCCTTCAGTGCCCAAAACCTTCAGGAGAACCTGACTACATTTGCACTCTATCCTTTTGGTAGGATAACAAAGAAGGTATCTTTGGAAGAGCATAATAATAAAAAAAGATCAAAAGACATATGTCTTTAGAACTCCGGCACAATTATTTTTGTCAGGGACGTTTGAGTCAGTGTTATGTGGCATTCTCGTTTCGTTACGTGGTGACGCTATCGCGATATTCCATAGAAGATGGTTTTCGACACCAGTTTCAGTTTCTTGTTTCCTTTTCGAATATAATTTGTCACTGGAATGAAAATAATTTACAAAGACTTTCCTCGTGTCGATATTTTTGTCTCGAAGAGTTTCAGTTCTGTTTGCTTTTCATTATTGTTACCCCAGAAACAGCCAAGAACTCAATTAGCAACATTAGCGTTTGACTTTAATTTGCAAAAAGTAATAAATTGGATACAAACATCACACATCTTTAATGTTTGACGCTTTTTTGTTTAAGGTTTGGCATAAAGGAACTATTTTGAGGAGAGAATTTTTCGTATTCATTGCGGGGTTTCGACTTCCGGTCTTCAGTAAATTACGCATGATATTTGGGGGGTCCAGCCCTGAAAAGCGGAAGCCCACCGAAAGTCGCGTACATAAAAACTGGTGAGGTTGCATATTTAGCGTGTGCGGTGAGGTCTATGTCTGAAATACAATACATTGTACCTTGTTACTTCAGGAAAAGAGAGACTGAGGGTTTATAATCGACATGGTTGTGATCATTAAGATGAAAGGTCTTCCCTGGGAAGCCACGGCGCGAGAAATTAGGAAATTTTATCGAGGACTTAACATCACCGAGGACGACATTCACCTAGCTCCGAGCCAAGAAGGAAAGGCATCTGGATTTGCTTTCGCTTGCTTTCATGAGGACGACGAAGCGAGAAAAGCTATGTACAGGAATGGAAATTACGTGGGAAAACGATATATTGAGCTGGTATTAAGCAGTCAGTCGGAAATGGAGAAAACTCTGAGCGAAGGTGTGCGCTTTCGCCGTTTTGACGGCTCGGATCGTGAGCGTCCCCCTGAGATTGAAATACTGCGGAATGAAAGTAAAACAAAGCCCAATGGTGTGAGAGAGAGTTCGAAGATTACCCGAGATATTTCCAGGCGATCACGAAGTCGAAGCCCAATCCGAAAAGGCACTTCTGTTGAAGGATTCAGGAGCCGTAGGGATCATAGTGGGTCGAATCATGTGAGTGATCGACGATCGGTTACTAAGAAGTTCGATGACCGTGAAAGTTTGCGTAACACAAATAGTAGTGCTAATGGAGTGCCAACAACTCGAAACGAGCTGGATCGGCGAACTCGGGAGAGGGAAAGGGAACGAAGAAGAAGCTCTGACAGAAGCGAGCTTGGTAAAATCTCAGCTAGTTTTGGCAGGGATAGGGAAGGCAGGGTTACTCGAATGGAGACCTCGAGGCAGGGAGCATCAAACGGTTTTATACCCTTCAGCAGCAACAACAGAAGCCGGCGAGACTCGGCTAGCCAGGATGGTGCTAACCCCAAATCCACGTGGGTTAGCTTGAGTGGATTACCCTACAGTGTCACTGAGAGCGAGATCCGTCAGTTTTTCTCGGGGCTGAATGTTGTGAGTATCCATCTTAAGGTGCACACGTCAGGACCTTTTGCTGGGAAACACAATGGCCATGGATATGTGGAATTTAAGTCAGTTGGGGACTGTATTCAAGGAGAAAACAGAAACGGCCAATTCATAAGGAGGAGATATTGTGGTGTTAAGCGATGCAGCTTGGAGGAGGTGTTGAATTCCCTGGGAGACAACATTGAAGACACTTGGAGATTTCAGGACAATAACACCATTATTGGGGGTAGTTTCACTCAGGAGGGTACAATGTATTCCTTAGGGAACATGAATGTGGAAGATCAGAATCTCTCAACTCCTGACCTGGGTATGGCTGTCAACAGTCTTGGGGTGAATTCTGTGGGTAAGATGTCAATTCCACACAGCACAGTTGTGGGCATGGAGGGTCCTTTGAATCCTGTCAACCAGCTTGCAGCTGGTGCTAATATAAGTGTGAATGATATCAGTGCAGGATGTGTTATTGGGATTCGTAATCTACCCTCCACTGTTTCGGCAGAAGAAATTTTGGATTTCTTTTATGGGTTTCCAATAATTCCAGACTCAATACGCATTCATTACCTTGCTCCTGGGCGATCATCTGGGGATGCTATGGTTACACTACCCACCAGTGGGGAAGCCTACAGTGCAATTGAGCAGTTAAACAATAAACCTGTTGGAAAACGTAAAGTGCAGCTATTTTTGGTTTAAATAGAAGGCAGGGACATCTAATTCTTTTCTAAGGGTATCAAAGCATTCCAGAAATCATACCTAATCAATTTTCCTTATTTTGATTAGTGTCATGAAGCTCTGTATTACAATGCATTCAGAGGGCTAGGGGATAGTGTTAGGTACTTTTTGCTCGTAATAAGACTTTTAGTTTAGATGTTTTGTACCAACAGATCTCTAAACTTTTTCGTAAGATTATAATACAAAGGGAATATACTTTCCCCATGGTTGACAAGAACAGCTGGTTTATTAAGATGCTGATAGTTTAGTCCAGTACTGCTCTGGACAGTTACTAGTAAACAGTAATGACGTGACTTGTCTAAATATAAAATGCTAATGACTTTTTAGTAGTCAAAAGCTCAAGAGACAAAAAGTAATGTTTATATTGTACTAGCCTTCTTTTGCAAGTTATGTTTAGTAGCTTTTATAAGTGTTTAGGAAAGATTTAATAATCATTGAAAGTGGTATTTTTGTCAGTTTTTATGGCCACTGGATCCATTTTAGGTCCTGTTTCACACACTGCAGTTTCCAGATTTTTGGCTCTGCATATCAAATGGTTGACCTTTTTTGTGGGCAACAGAAATGGCTGGATTTTGTCAAGATCCATTCAACTATGTGGCATAAAGTTTTAGAGAAAGAAAGAGAAGGTTCCAGATGTATAGAGTGATGACAGAATACTTTTTTGTAATATCCATGTTAGTGACATTTTTTATTGGGAAATGTTAATTATTCACCAAGTTACATAACTATTCAACTGGCTTTTTGGTCAATTTTCTACATATCTTGGGTATTTTTTACCCTTGGATGAGACATTGTGGAAGTTTTTTGGGGTTCAGTTAAGCCAACAGCAAGTGAAGACAAGTGCCTCTCTCATAAAATTTTTGGTAGATTTATCAGTGTGGCAAGACTCAACATAAACCATTTCATCTGTGTAACAGAAGAACTTCACTTGTAAACAGTTTGTTTATGCCATGGCCAAAGTTTCGTATATATTAAAGGTCTTTTGTAGTAAGAAATGTTGTCTTCAGGCTTTTCTGTTGTTATTCTTTTAATGAATTTTGGAGCAGTAAGAGCAATGTTGGTTTATTGTGCTGTGTTCTACTCCACAATGAAGAATTTTGTCCTGTTATGCTTCAATGATCTCTGCAATTTCCTTCTTGAAGGCAACTCACTAAGTCAACTACAAGTGAAGGATCCATCGGTTATGGTGAGTGGAACGCCAGCATAATTCACATGACAGACTTCAATGGAAATTCATTTTGAAATTTACAAGCAAGAGATCTGACGCTTAGCTTAAAACCATCGAGACAAGTTCTTTGTTTACGTTTTCGCATTCCATCAGATCGTACGCCCTTTGTCGCCAGGATGTCACGCAAACTACCGAACTTTCCGGCGTCTGGCACGCAATATTTTATTGTTCTTTACCATCGATCATGCATGCATCGATCATGTGCCTTAGTGATTGAGCATGCTAATTTCTAAGCTGCGTAAGCTCTCCTAAGCTCAAAAGGTGAAATTTCATGCGCTACAGACATTAATGTCAATCACAATTTGCTAAATTTCATAACCCCAAGTGGACAATGTTTCGTCTCGTGACGTATTCACAAATTATGTAATGAAGAGAGATCAGAGAGTGAAGTTGGTTGTTACTCCGGGTTTGACGCCCTGAGGCGATCATCAGGGCATGAAAAATATTTTTAAGCGTATTATGGCTGCCAAAACGATGACGCTAGAAATAAGAACAAAGCTTCTTCATTGCTGATTAATTTTTTTTACCGAGTATTTTAAGCTACTAGTGTGTAGGTAACTCAAGGCAGTTTATGAGCAAACGAGTTAGTTTATTACCTTGAAGAAACAGAAATTCAGCTGAAGTATCCAAGGAAGCATGCAAACAGTACTGATTCAAGCGACTTGTTGAGTTGACTTGTTATCAGACGAAGCAAGCCAGTGCAGTCCTATAATTAATGCCAATGTAGTGTGGATGGCGTGGATCACGCATGACCACAAAATAGTTTTCTGTTGACCAAAGAACTCGATGTCATGAATTCTTAATCCCGTATCCCAGTTAACATGTAGCGAATGTGCCAACCGATATCCAAGAGTGTTGAATACTGTGCGGAACGAAACACAGCAGGAAGTCGTAGTTTGAAGGGGGTTCCCCTTGTCTTGAGAATGGACGCAATAACGAAACTGAAAGTACCAGTCAGCACAAATTACCGATCAAGTAATTAACCCCCATTTTCTCCCAGCTGTGACGACAAAACACTGAATCAAGAACTTCAAGCTGAGGGAATGAATATAAGTTTGGTGGAGCATTTGGGAGTCTACACGACAATGGGACATCAAGGTCCTAAACGTGCCCACACCCCAAGAGGCTTGCTGTAGGGACGTACTGAAGCGACATATAACAGCGGCTAAATCAGAATATGTCCATACAAGAAAATATTACGGGGGCGGGTACACATTGCGGAGAGATATGTCGCAGGGAAAAAAATTTACCGAGATGAGAACCGTAATATGGCCACTCGTATGTGTTAGAACAGACCCTAAACAGAGAAGGGGACTACGTTGAACGGCAACAGAACTAGTAAGCGTTCTTTTTATTCACACTTTCGCACAACGTCGACAACCGTGAAAGAGTACAAACGGTTGGGAATATGAGTATACTATTATATTACAATACAATTAGAACATAGGACGGGGGGAAACAGCTCAGCATGCAAAATCAATGGAGGAAAACGCCTTGACAAGTATATGTACGATTATTTGAAAGTATTACATTTTACTGTGAGAGCAAGACCTGCAATGACAGGCGTTATGTTAAATCTTTTTGGCCGACTTTATAGGGGTTTTAAATTGATTGTGAATACAAATCGGTGATGGAACGAAACGGGGGTCAGATATGGAGAGGGAGAAATGAGATTGCAACATTGCTAGGTTTGAGACTGATGTCTGATGTCTAATCTCACCCATAGAACACTTACTTGAACTGTACTTTGAATATGTCAATAGAAAATGCGCTATATAAATTCATTACCATTACAATGGAACTATCAGTTCCTATTCGTTTATCGTTGGTAATATCAATTTTCAGTTGGTAAATCCATTTTCGGTTTCTAGGCAGGGTCGAATGGAGGTCGACTATAGCACTTTTTCCTTGTTTTAAAAATAGCTTCATCTAAACACAAGGGGGTTCGGAGACTACGAGACAGCTATGCAAATCCAAGATGCAGTCGAGGGTTTGCATAACTTTCGAGAATTCTACCAATCCCAAGTGTTTAGATAAGGTTCTGTAAACATGGAAAAAGGACTCTGATGCTTTTAAAAACATTTCTCAAAAATAAGCGCGAATCTAAAACGTCATAACCGTTTTTATACACCTTCTTCGCGCCCTTTTCATTGGGGTTTCTAACTACAACTGGACGAGTCTCAGTATTCATACATGGCGTATTTTAGTTTGAATTCAATCAGAGCCGCTTGTGAAAAAGACATCTTAACACGCATAAAACAATATTACAAAGCTATACTTACAAATGATACAAAGAAATAAATTAAAGTCAATTTGTATAAAACT
>OMLO01002514.1_pt1 | contig 14875 bp, 18 predicted proteins | sample 1674811 | NCBI WGS metagenome assembly OMLO01 (sample SAMN06265003, study PRJEB25207) | coral metagenome | isolation source: Coral host | place: Mexico:La Bocana,Puerto Morelos, Mexico | collected 2008-11-13 | reverse complement strand
TCACCCACTGGTGCACGAAGTGAAGCCAGAACTTTCAACAAGCTCCCCAATGGAACTGGATGCTGTGGCAGCTCAAGAGTGCCAGTCTGCTGGGCAAGAACCATGGTGTTGGCTGTCATGCTGCTGTCAATGTACTGGGCCCCTGGCTTTGCCATTTCTGCCTGAGCCGCAGAGGCAGTCCTGAAAGCTCCTTTGGCAGAAAACAATTTGGCCTCATTTGTGACTGCGCCATCCTTCAAAGCCTTCAAGAACAGGGTGCCCTCATTTGGGTCCAGCATGATTTGCCAAACGCCAGACACATCAGATACTCCAGTTGGAACAAGAAGTTCAGGAGGTGATGCTGGCTCCACAACCACTTTCTCGCCAACTGCAGCCTGCAAATCGGTGTCAGCCACCCGCTTTTGCCCCTGGTCTGGGCTCCATGGCTGGCCTGATGGATTGAACTCATCATTGTGCTTCTTCTCCATCTTGCCCCAAGTCATCCCCTCCCCATCATGCTCAAAGGACACTGGCAGTGCTTTTCCTTGCTTCACTGTTGTTTCCTTGAGGGGCAGCTCCAAGTTGCTGCGTGGCTGGCACAGGACAAAGATTTCAGGGGTATACTTTGGCGGCTCTTTGTTCTGGCCAGACACCCCAGAAACTCCAGAAACTCCAGACACTTCAGGGATGGGCACAGAACTTGGCATGAGGTAGGCCTTCTTCCGGAGCTTCTCCTTCAACGCTTCAGCAAACGCCTGGGAGACATTCTCGGCAATCACACGCCTGCAAGCAGCAATGGCAATGAGTGTTTTGCACAAATGGGGTGAATAGACAAAGGTGAACAATGCTTGACTAATAACTGCTGTTATCAGGTTGCTGCATGTTGATCAACAGAACCCCCTGCCTGATGAGGTCCTTCTCCTGGATCCAGCTCAAGCCAAGACAGATTGCTCTGAGCTGAGAGTTGCCCTGCTTGCAATTCTGCTCCAAGCAAGCTTTGGCAGTCTCTGCATCATACAGCACCAAACAGCTGGGCACCACTGAACCATTGGTAGCTTTCATGCCCACTGGTGGGGTGCTTCTGGTCGCCAAACCCCAAAGGCTGCTTCCAGTTTGCAAAGTCCTTTCGCTCCATTGCTTTCATCATTGTTGGGAAAGCACCACGCTTCATCAAAACAGAGTTTCCAAAGATATGGTTGAACACACCAGTCTTTGCCTTGGCACGGCAAGAATCACTGACCACCAGCCAGTACTCAAACCCAAGGTCTCGGTCATGGGAGTAGAATGTATCGGAGTCCCAAAGGCCAACAACTTTCCTCACGCAAAGACTATTGTGGGGATTAGCCTGTCAATGTTTTGCGCAATGCTTGCAGCTCTCTCGTCTCCCATGGCTTCACCTTTGCCAAACATTGGCTGACATGGTGGCACCACAATGTGAATCACCATCTTGGGATCACTTGAGCATGTCTGTGCTATGATGGGCACTACCTGGCTCATGATCCTTGAAGCCCGCTTTGGGGAAATTCCATTCTTAAACCACTGGCACACCATGAACTCCAGATTGGGAGCCTTGTGAGCTCTGGAGGCTTCCACTGAAGTGTTCACTGGCAATTGTTCTGGCCTGACTGACCAGCAATGCTCCAGCACTGCATGAGTCTGAGACATGAATCTGCAGATTCAATGTCTTCTGCTCCTTCCACGCCTCATCCAAGGCTTCTTGCTGGCGCATGACTTGTTGATTGAAATCACCAAGTGCTGCGTCTTCATGGGCTTTCAGCTTTGCCAGGTGGGTCCGCCAAGCGGCCTGCTCGATGCACAATTGCTTGTGCAGCTTTTGCAACTTCTCCTGCTGATCTGATGAGCCCAATGACAGAAAATCCAGAGACTCCATGCTGTCCTGATTTTCAAGGAGCAAGAAACTGAACTCAGCTGGTCGGAAATCCTTCCTCTTTGCCAGTACAGCTGGCAAAATTTTTGCATCAAGCCGGCCAGTGAGAAACTGCTCCATCACCATGTCATACTGATGAGGTGGCAAATTCTTCTTGAAGTGCTCATCATAGTAGCTCATAGTTTGACACATCTGGAAGACTTCCAGCTCCTTTCCAGAATCTCTGTACTGAGAGGCTGTGACTGGGCTCTTGACTGCAGGAGCCTGACCTGACTTGATGACCTGGGCAATCTTGTAGTCCCACTTCCCAGCCACACGTTTGGCCCACATTGTCACGGCACTCCAGCTATGATCATGGATTGCATGCCACAGTGGGTTTTCATCCTTCTTCCTTGCAAAGGCAAGCGCAAAGATTTGGATTTCCATGAATCTGAAGTGGTGGCAGCTGTTCAATGCAGTTACACCAAAGTACCAACATTTCAGATACACCAGAAAGAAGTACAAATCAGAAAAATGCAGCCAAGATTCACCGGGTTTGGGAATGCAGGCTGCAGAAACTCTTTGTTCAGCAGGGAGATTGGAAATGCTGTGTGCTGCGGCGCTTCTGTCTGGTAAGCTGCTGAAATGATACTCCTCACCTCCTCACCAGCCATGTCCAGAAACACAATGGCTATGAGCTCATCAGACCCAATTGCAGCCTTTGCACTTGAAAGCCTGTTCTGCTCCTGGATAAGCTGCCGCAAGTGCATGTCACGTGACCTGCGGGCTGCATGCCAACAGCAAGTGCTGCAAATTTGCAAACAAGCAATCTGTGCATGTGTTTGTCAAACAAGCTCCTCATTTCTAAATATGAAATGTATTCAGTAAGCTCCCGACCCTCGTCCGACGTTCTTCTTGCTCAGGATGCTCTGGTATACATACCAGTGCTGGTAAGGTGACACTGGTGTTCTCTGCAAAGCTTGACGCTTCTCACCCATGGCCTCAAGCATTTGCTGGTCAGGGTCAGCCTTGGGGTCTGTCATGCAGTGAATCACCAAGCAGGACAACAGGCGCATGGCCAAATTTCGCAGCAACTCGGAATCACTCTGATAGGCGGTGAGGTAGCAGGCCATGATGGTGCTACTCAATGCATAGTGACACTGAGAAGGGCTTGATGACAGCACCAGCGGACACCGGTGCTGGTGCCAGCTCTGTCACAAAGCTGAACAGCACCTCCAAATTGTACTTGTCAGTCTGGTTGCCTTTCTTGCTGCACATGATCTTGTGGACATTGTCCCTCCTCAGATCTAGTAGCTAAATGTTGACAAAAGTTGATAAACAGTTGATAAACAGTTGATAAACAAATGATGAACAGTTGATAAACAGTTGATAATGTTGATAAAAAGTTGATAATAAGTTGACAGCAAGTTGATAACAAGTTGATAAAAAGTTGATAAACAGTTGATAAAAAGTTGATAAACAGTTGATAAAAAGTTGATGAAAAGTTGATACAAAAGTTGATACAAAAGTTGATCAAAAGTTGATAAAGTTGATAAACAAGTTGATAAAAAGTTGATAAAAAGTTGATGTCAAAGTGATTGCAACTGAGGCTCACTGCAAAAGACTGGACTGGGCCTTTGAGCTGAGAGTCCTCCAAGAAGCCAAACTTGCTAAGATGGACCTTGAATCTCACAGGCGTGCCATCACATGCAGTTTGGCGAGGAACCTGATCCAAAAGATTAGATGCAGGTCCAAGTCCAAGTTTTTCTCGACACTGCGTTTCCAAATTGCAAAGACTCAATGCAAGGTCTTGTCGCTTCTCCGGTGTGCCATACTCCTGCTTCATCCACACATGCACTGAAGGGCAGCTGCCAATCTCCTTCTGCATGGCTGCAAACACCCCAGCATAGGTCTTGTCCAATTTCTCCTGCGTGGGTGGACTAGGTTTGAGGAGTGATACAAGGGTTGGGTTGAATTTGACAGACTGTTCAAATATGCACTGCAAGGGCTGTAAGTAAAGAACCGACCAAAAACCCAGTCTCCTGCAAAGCTGCCATTGAATGCTGCACTCCAGACACTACAGAAACACCAGACACTCCACTGTGGGAGATGGTGAGTGTTGCTACTCTGACAATGCTGAGTTTGCAAATTTGCAGGCGAACATGAATAAGCAAAGCACAATGTTTCCTTTTGGTTGTGAATTCTTTGCTCTCAACTTCATTGAGCTGGAACTAAATGACCACCATTACAGGAGCTCCTTGCAATTTTATAGGAGCTCCTCTAAGTAACCATCAGTGGCGACATGCATGCTGGGGCAAAGCAACAAGCAAAGCTGCGCTGAAAACAAACAACATTTGCATTGAACTGCCAGGTCTGCTGCAACACCTTTTTTCCCAATACCCCCAATCATTTGCTGAATGCCCAGAAACACTCCAGAACTCCAGACACAGCAGATATACCAGAAACAGGTGTAAATGCCGGCATCATCCCAGGCAAGTGCTTCAGGACACCCTGGCACACATCTCCCAGGTTCTGTCTGGCAAATATGGACCATCAGCATCAACTGTCTAAAGCGTTGTTGTCAGCTTGATCATCATGGCGTGCTGTGGTGATCATGGGGTTCATGATCACCTTCAGCATGCCATCAACATCAACTGTTTAGGATGAGATATTATCACTGGGTGAAACACTGGTGAAACACAATCATGCGATTGGACTGCCACCAGATTCAACCTAGTTCAACCAACACTTCGGAGCCAGAAGCTCGAGAAACCCAACTTGTCGCATGCCAAAAACCTTGAAATGCCACAAGGTGTCTCTCTTGAGATTCTGGCTCCAAAGGGTCACTTAAAAGCAATTAGCGGATGAAGTTCACGTCATGACTGTCATGGCCTTTCAGAGCCCTGGCAGGCCCAATTGCTTCTCATTGACGTTGCACATGGCCGAAAGGCGGAAGCGTGCAACTGTTGTGGCTTGACGCCAGCAGCTGACCTAACACAGTGTTGCACTGCGTCAGCTGCCAGCATCTGACAATCTACCAAAAAGTTTCCTTCTTGCTTGTTAACAGAACTTTCAGACGCTGGCAGTTAGAATGGTGCGCAGTGTAACACTGCCTCATGCCAGCTGCCAGCGTTCGAAACTCCTGTTTACAAGCAACAAGGACACTTGAGACCATGGGGAAGAAGCCAGTGACCCGGACATTTGGATGGAAGAAAACCATCAGAATCATTCAGCTTGTTCTGATCCGTCTTCAAGATCTGTCAGTGACCAGGCTGACAACAGGTGAGTCTTATCGGTGAGAGTTTGAACTCGGCCCACTTCAGCTAGCAGCATTCCACCAAATTGCCGGACAGGATGGCGCTTGTTGTGAAGGAGGAGGAGGAGGAGCTGTAGTCCAGTTCCACCTCTTCCTTTACTACAGGTGGCATCCTGCCCGATGGCTGACTTCATCATCATCATCATCATCATCTCGAAAGTTGCCTGAGATGAGCCCTCTCCATCAGAGCCCTGTGCTTCCAAGGCATTGACAGGTGTGACAGGTGCCTCCTGGCCATGGAGCTCTGGCTTCTTCTGGGAGGTGTTGTCAACACTATCAAAGTCACAGGTGGCGACACCAGAGACACCAGCCACTTCAGAAACAACTTCAGGAAGCTCTGTCTCCAGCTCCATGGGAGTTGCCTCTTCTTCTGGCACTGGCACTCCAGGCACTTCAGCAACTGTGCCAGCAGCTGCACCCCCACCAGAGGTGTTGTCAACTCTATCAAAGTCAGAGGTGGCCAAGCCAGAGACTCCAGAGACAACAGAGACACCGGCCACTTCAGAAACAACTTCAGGAAGCTCTGTCTCCAGCTCCATGGCTTCAGAAACCTCTGCAGAAACTTCCACTCCAGAAACTTCAGTGGCTCCAAATGCATCTCCAGAAACCTGTGGTTCCAGCTCTGGCTCCAGATTTGGTTCCACCTCCATGGTCGTTGCCTCATCTTCTGTTGCTGGCACTGGAATCCTGGCCCTGCTCCGGTGCCCTTTAGCAGCTGGCCGCTTCTTGGGTGCTTCTGAATCAGCCACACCATTGGATGCCTTTCGCTTTGGTGCTACACCTGCCTCTGTGTCTTTGGTACCTGCCTTCTTGGTGAAGGGCCACTTGGCTCCTTTGGCTTCCTTGGCAATGGCTTCATTGGCCACCTTGCAAGGTGATGCCCGTCATCATGTCGTTCATGTCGTCCAATGACCTTAAAGAGTGAGGAGAAGGGGGGAAGAAACAAATTCATGCATCTAACATTCAGTGCCCACTCAAGCAAGTTCAAACATGGGTATATTCTGCAAGTGTGCTGGGGATTGGACCCTGAACGTAAATATTGCTGGGATGCTGAGTCATATGTGCTGGCATAGCAGGTGCCCTCTGGCTCTGATGTCATTGCCCCAAACATTGCAGAACTGCAAATGAAGAAAGATGTAAAAAAGACAAGCCAGCTAACAATTGTAGCCAAAACTGCTGAGAATGTGGCAAGAAGATACACGTCTGGGCAAAAACTAATGTACTGAAGACTTGAGCAAATTATAAGAAGATCTAACACACATATCATATATATAAATTCTAAAACTGGATGGCTTGGAGAGGTTACATCCAGAAAGCATTGGGCTGAATCTTCATTTGTTGGCTGGAACCTTCTCTCAAACACTGAGTTTCACACTGTGGGGGAAATCTTGCAGCTGTGTGTATCCAGAGTTTTGTGGAAATCACAAACACTCCAGATACACCACAACTCCAAACACCAGCTCCTATGGGCTGAAGTTCCACAAAGATCAGCATTCAGTCAACCATTGGAGCTTTCAAAATCTGCTTGAAAAAATCCAGTCCTTGGCCATTTTATTGAAAATCAGGCCCAAAGAGATGTGCCATAGTGGCCTGCCTGGCACAATGGAAGCATGGCCATCCCTAGCAACTGCTGCAATAAGAAGGGGACATGGGTGTGAATGCCAAAGCAAGCTTGGAAGCTCCTGCCAGCAAGGAGTTATGACGTCTTTTCAGGCATGATCAAGCAGGACAACAGGTGCATGGTCAAACTTTTTAGCAACTTGGTCTTCCAATCCACCTTGCCCCTATAGCTCCAAAGCAAGCTCATCTGAGCTCTTGTGGCCAAATCCAGCACATTCACAGACACTACAGAAACTCCAGGACTCAAGCTTTACAGGAAAACTTCAACCAAGGCTTGTCCCTGGAGTTGCTGAAGTTTGTGCAAGGTATTTCAGTTTTTTATACAATCTGACAATCTAAAGCAAAGCCAATTCACTTTGCACGGCGTCCTGGAATTGACTTAGGGTGAGGCCATTGTTCTGAATCCTTGGCCGCAGACAAGTCGATAGAAACTTCAGTCACGCTTGCGCTCATTGCTGTCAGACAGTCGTCATTCCACTTACCTAAGTGCCAATGCATGCCCAACAAGACAAGGGCAGTGTGAATCAATGCCACTCTTCAGTGCAAATTGTGAATTTGTGGATCCAAGCTGCCATTGTTAACCATCTCTTTTGCAAATAGGCCCAGCCAAGAAATAGGTAAGCATTGGTCCATGCAATAGAGCCACTGCACTTTTGTGTTGAGGCCACAGGCAACTGATGCCAAAGCAAAGCTTACCTTGCTTTCTACAATGGAATATGGAAATTCACTTGAAATGACACTGATCTGCAAAAGATGTTGGATGCACTCCTAGGCCCCTGGCAGCTTCCTCTGCTGATGCTTTGGTATCAGCTAACCCAAATTCAATTTTCATATCCTTAGCCGCTCTCTCACACACAGCAAGAAGTGTAGACCTGGAATCAGGTGTCTCCTCCAGAAAGTCTTTGGGCACCTTGTACTTTCTAGCTTCAACCTGTTGTGTGCATCTTGCTGGATGCATGGCCCTTTGCACTTGAACATGGTAGCAATAGTTGAAAAACTGATATATAGGAATTCGTTTCCCTGCCTGCTCAGTGAAATGAAGCAGTGAGCCATATGTCTTCTTCTTCAAGCAAGTCAACGCTTCACAAAGAGCAACCAGTGCAAAAGTAAAGGGGATGGTCTGATGCTGAACGCCATGAGGTTCAAAAAACCACATAATGCTTTCTGGTGGACACAGATCAGCTTTGATGTTTTTCTGCAGCTGTTTCATGAAATCATTGAACAGCGGAAATCCTGGCCTATGATAGACATGCTTTGCAGAAAGCATGCTTGCCTTGCTTGCAATTTTTCTCCTTCCAACAATAAGTGTCCCTTGATGGGCCCTCAGAACTGCAGACACCTTGGCACAACACATTGGGGCTGCACAAGGAAAGGATGCTACAACCTTTGACATGTTGGTCAGCTTGAGGATGGGGCCATCGAGTCCCTTGTTTTCTTGTTGGCTTGGTGGAGCAGCAGCCCTAGAATAGCTGTCCCCATCTGGGCTTCCTGAGATGGAGAAGAATCAAGTGATAAAGCAATGGGATAATTGTGTAGCTGCCAACTAACAGCAGCCCACTTTAACATCCACAGAGCCAGAATTGCATGACAATGATGAAAGCAAAAACAGGAAAAGATCTGTTGGCCAAGTGGCTGCCTTCACTGCTGACTGCAAGCCATCTGGCGTTGCCAAACAGGCAGCTGTGTGGACTCCAGATGTTGCAGCATGCCTCGCACTTTGTGTGTGATAGCTTCGATTCTCAAAAGCTGCCTTAAACTCCAGGGCATAGTAGACCTGAGGTGCTTGCATGAAATGTTAAAAGCTAAAAATGCGGGAAGGCTTCATTTTCAAAAGTCTAGTAGCCAATTGCATCAGGTTTCTAGAGTGCAGCCAAACTACACATGGGCAGAGCCGTGCAAAGAATTCCATCTTGTCTGTGTCGGCCAGTAGCTCCACAACTAAGTTGTGGTCTCTTTTCCTTGGCCCAGGCCCAAAGTCATCTTGCTATGACATGACATCTGTGTGCAAAGAAACAAGTCTTTACTTATATTATGAAGTTTACAATCTACAAGAGGCTCCTACAACCATTGATAGCTAATCTAGGAGCCTCCTACTACACTATTACTGTAATGCTGGTTGACCAGCTTGTTGATGGGTGGAAGATCACTGATTGCAAACTACACATGGATATCCAGTAACCCTTCAGAGGCCTATCGTTTACCAATTGGTTGTCGTAGTATGGATTGCCACCAGTGCCTTCACTAACCATCCTACAAGCTCCTGTTTGACACTTAGCAGGAAACCCTGTGCATCAACAGACTGATGGATTTGCAGGCTTGGCCCTAGGCGTTCATCAAAAGAAATTTTGACCAAGCTGCGAAACAGAATCCTGAACCTCTTCCATTGCATCAATTGCCTGTCAGCCAGGTACTACTGGCTACAGTGTCAAACCAAATATCAAATATTCAAACAGTGCATACTTTATCCAAGGTTGCATCTTGGTTCAAGTTGCTCTCACCCTGGGCAAGATTGACAACCTGCAAATGCCCTGCAGCCAGTGCAAGCTATCGGTCTCATAGTATGCAGACAGCAGTGCATTATCGATATGAGACAAGTCCTCGGTTTCCAAGCAACCACAAACTTGTCAGCCCCAGTTTTGGGTGCTCAACCCCTATTCACTTTGCTCACTTGTTTTGTTTCAAACACTTTTGCCAAGAGAATTTCACAGAGCTAAGCTGGTGGCAGGAATTGAAGGTTTTTCACCTATTGTGGGGTGTAAGTGCGCCCTTAGCCTTTTGCTTCTGTGCTCAGCTTCTTGCGGTCAAAAACTTCAGCATTGATAAAAACTTGGGGGCTACAAAGTTGATACAAGTAATCTGGCCTCCAAGTCCTCTTGTTTCTCTTCTTGTTGATCTTGGCCCTCAGGTTTGGCCTGCATGTGGCATGGAGTTGCAACTGATCTGACAATGTTCGTTGATGTGGGGGGCCTTGCTTTGCTTGGTGGAAGTTTAATGAATACATCAAATGCCCACATAGTTCCAATTGGTTGTCATAGTATGGATTGCCACCAGTGCCTCCACTAACCATCCTACAACTCTGTACACAAGTTGCGTGGCAACGACCGAACCCAACTCTGCATCCCATATCTTCACTTAGTGGACACATAGATATTATATATATATATATTTACATATTGAAAAATAAAAATCTTTTGTTCTTGTATATGTATGCTTTATTTTTCTACTATATATATATATATCTATACATGAGATAGGAGTTCTGGGGCACAGTCAACTGCTGTTTCTACTCAGCCAACTACTTCTCGACAAAGCACCACATTGACAAATTTGCGCCTGTGCCACTTCAGAAACTCCAGATACTCCAGAATCTTCAGGGATCTGTCCGATGTGGATGGCAAACACTTTGGCACAATCTTTTGGAAACAATTTGTTGTTTGGATCTTTAGGGCAGCCCAAGTTCTTCTCTGCATCGGCCCTGTTCAGCTGAGTTATGTTGAGAATTCGCCGAGTCAGATTCGCAGTTGTATAGCCTAGGACGGAGAAGGAAAATGCACAACAATCTCACATGAAAAGCATTGGCTGAAAAAATCCAAAGATGCAGGCAAAAAACCTCGCATACACTTTATATAAGTGCAACCTTTGATCTTCTTGGCAAAATCAGATGTAGCTGCCCGAAACTCCCAACACTTCTGGCCCGCTGCAATCTGCTCATAGTAATCAAATGTCAGGGTCACAGTAAGAGTCTTCTCTCGACCCTTGGAAGACGGTAAACAATCTGTATTGAAAAGCTGTGACAGCTAAGTGGACACCACTGATTTTGAACTTTTCTTGAGGGCCACACATACTTTCCAGTTTGCCATTGAGCTTTTGCTGGTGAGAGTTTCTGCTTGACACCCTGCGAGACATATATTGATGCAACGCTTTGCAACGCTTGGAATATGAATCATCCTGGAATCAAAAACCTCTAAGCATAAAAAAGCACATGGAGGTGGACTCTTATAAAAAGCTGAAAGTTGATTTTATAAAAAAGTTGATAAAAAGTTGATGAAAAAGTTGATGAACAAGTTGATCAAAAGTTGATAACAAGTTGATAAAAAGTTGATAAAAAGTTGATAAACCAGTTGATGAAAAGTTGATAACAAGTTGATAAAAAGTTGGTAAAAAGTTGGTAAAAAGTTGATAATTGCACAGGAAAAGCAAAGCTTGCGCCATGGCTGGGACACACCCAACCTGCAAACACAACAACTGCGAAGCCTCTAAGCCAAATGCTGCATTGAAAAAAAATCAAAAAGACATGGGAACAAAAAAAGTCCGCGGACATGTCGCGGACATCGTGAATGCCGCGGACATCCTATTGAGATACCAAAAAACCCAGACAACCTAGGCCGAATGTTGGCCTTTCTTTTACGTGCAGATGCCGCGGACATCCATCCCCGCGGACAAGTTATGTTGCACCCAGTGTGTTTTTTTCTCGCGGACATTTTCGGACATCTCGTGGACATCCGGGAAGTCCGAAAATGTCCTTTTAAAAAATATATTACTATATTTTCATTCTTGAAATTATCGGTTCTTATACAGGTTATACCTGAGAAAGTCCGGTGTATATAAATATATATTTTTTTTCAAAAACACATAAGTTCGAAATCTACAGTAAAATCTACGGGTAAAATACATAAGTGCACCGGGCAACCCAAAGTGGTGAGGGGATATAAAGAAGTTTGTATATGGTTCACGCAAAAAACCCTTGCGAGAATATGTGATGTACTTCCGATATACACGCCACTGTCGGCCCACCCCCAAGCAAGCAAGCTGTTTCTTTTTGCGACCTGTCAAGTTTGTGAGCAGTCCCTTTACAGTCTCTTCAGTGAGCTGAGCCGATACTTCTTGGTGAAACGAATTTTTCGTAGTATAATGCGCAGTGGAGCCAGACAAGATGCGCATATGTTACCTGTCAAATGAATTGTATGTCATACGGTTCCAAGATCTTACATGTTATGCTGCTAGCGCAAAAATGAAATCGGCGTTGCTGCCAGACACTTCTTCTGGAAAAGAACTTCTTTGTATGATGTGCAGTGGAGCCCAACAGCATGATAGGTCATTTACAATGCGCGGAGCGACAGGAACCCTGCAACCTCACCAAATAGTGCGCCTGCCACGCACAAGGAATGTCATGAGTGATCCTGCTCACATGTGAAACGTCATTCACAATGCGCGGAGCGACAGGAATCACCCTGCAACCTCACCAAAGAGTGCGCCTGCCCCGCAAAAGGAATGTCATGATCGATCCTGCCCACATATGAAACATCATTTCACAATGCGCCGAGCGACAGGAATCACCCTGCAACCTCACCAAATACTGCGCCTGCCACGCAAAAGGAATGTCATGATCAATCCTTCTTTCGTATGAAACGTCATTTACAATGCGCGGAGCAACAGGCATCACATTGCAACCTCACCAAATACTGCGCCTGCCACGCAAAAGGAATGTCATGATTGATCCTTCTCTCGTATGAAACGTCATTTACAATGCGCGGAGCAACAGGCATCACCCTGCAACCTCACCAAATACTGCGCCTGCCATGCAAAAGGAATGTCATGATTGTTCCTGCTCACAAATGAAACGTCATTTACAATGCGCGGAGCGACAGGAATCACCCTCCAACCTCACCAAATACTGCGCCTGCCACGCAAAAGGAATGTCATGATTGATCCGCATCACATATGAAACGTCATTTACAATGCGCGGAGCGACAGGCATCACCCTGCAACCTAACCAAATAGTGCAAAATTGCATTCCCAAATCTTAGAGAAATTTATTGAAAACAGCTGAAGTGGCATTTCCAATGCGCGACCGATCCGACCATGATCCGAGCATGATTCGACCCTGAAAACGCAAACCGCAACCCGCCTCGCCGCCCAGGGTATGTTTCGCACTCGCCAGTAGCAGATTCTATTGAAAATTACAACATAATTTCCCGCTCCGGCGACCATTCCAAATTTCACCAAATGCTGCACCTGCCACAAGAAGTGACACATGAACTTCACCAAATGCTGCACCTGCCACAAAAAGTGACACATGAACTTCACCAAATGTTGCACTTGCCACAAAAAGTGACACATGAACTTCACCAAATGCTGCACTTGCCACAAAAAGTGACACGTGAACTTCACCAAATGCTGCACCTGCCACAAAATAGACATGAACTTCACCAAATGCTGCACCTGCCATGAAAAGTGACACATGAACTTCACCAAATGTTGCACCTGCCAGGAAAAGTGACACATGAACTTCACCAAATACTGCACCTGCCTTCACCAAATGCTGCACCTGCCACAAAAAGTGACACATGCACTTCACCAAATGCTGCGCCTGCCACAAAAAGTGACACATGAAGTATACTATACTACGACTACTACGACTTCTACGACTACTACTTCGACTTCGACGACGACGACGACGACGACGACGATCGACTACTACTATACTATGACATACTACGACTACTACGACTACTACGACTACTACTACGACTACGACTACTACGACTACTAAGACTCTCCGTTTACACTTAGAAGACTTGAGGTACTTATAACTATGCTGCAAGCCATCTATAAGTATCTAGTAACTAGGTTACAAGTCCTCCAACTTTTCTAAGTCAACTTACATTTCGAATTATAGTTAGCTTGACTTGAAGTATTTACTGAGACTTGTCAGTGTTTAGCTAAGTTTAGCTAAGTTATGTGAAAATATGTTAAGTTTTTTCAATGTTTTGATTCCTTGCCAAGCATCGTTGACAACATTTTTTTACATTTGTTGTTACATTGATTTCAATCTTAAATTCAGGTTTGAAAAGACAATGTCTGAAAAGACAGGGTTTTAAATAACAGGGAATGAAAACACACTGTGTCTCCAAAGACAGAGTCTGAAAAGACAGGGTCTGAAAAGACAGAGTCCGAAAAGACAGAGTCTGAAAAGACAGGGTCTGAAAATCACAAGGTCTGAAAAGTCAGAGTCTGAAAAGACAGGGTCTGAAAAGACAGGGTCTGAAAAGACAGGGTTTGAAATCACAAGGTCTGAAAAGACAGAGTCTGAAAAGACAGGGTCTGACAAGACATGCTTTGCAAAAAAAGGTGTTGAAAACACACTTCAGTTATGTTGGATCCGCTGCTGCCGTCTGCGGTTATGGTTTTCAGTTCACGGTAACGTTTTGTGCGCGCATTACATTTTAGCTGATGGCTGGATCCTTGTCTGCGCTGCGTGCTGCTGTTGAAGCAGTTCAAAGCTCCCGCGATGACATTGTGGCTGGTCACAAAAAACCTGCAGAGGTGGCAGTGCAGGACAGCCATCCGAAAGCAAGCGTTGGTGATGCAGAAATGAAAGCAAGTGAGAAGCCCGAACCATCTTGCGAGCAGGCTTTTCGAACTCCAGAGAAAAGAACCAAGAAAAGATTGGCTTCACCACCTCCTGCTCCAACAAAATCGCCGGAGCCTGCACCAAAGTCAAAGCAACGTGCTTTGAAACGGCCATCTGCGGCCAAATGCTGATGTCGCTGCACTGGTTGGAAATAAGACTGACCGATGTGAATTTGGCATTGTTTGGACGTTTTTTTAAAAGTGATTCAGAAGGCAATTCCTGCACAGGATGCTAAAATGAGAAAAGGTTTGAAAATTGAATATGGTTTTATGTATGGTTTCACAAAATATCTTGGAAAAGACAATTTCTGAAAAGACAGTCTGAAAATACACGGTCTGAGACGACATCGTCTGACAAAACGAACGTCTGAAAAGACACAGTCTGAAAAGACACAGTCTGAAAAGACAAAGTCTGAAACGATAAGGTTGAAAAGACAACGTCTGAAAAGACAGAGTCTGAAAAGACATGGGTTTGAAAAGACAACGTTTGAAAAGACAGAGCCTGAAAAGATAGAGTCTAAACATACACGGTCTTAAAGATTGGTTGAGAAGATTGCTGGAATGTTTCCAATTTTCGGTCTCAAGCTTTTGTGTAGATAGAATAGAAATGGCGTTAGTTGATGAATTGCGAGCCATTGGTGCCTATTTAGAAGGCGCCAAAAACTTTCCAGCAACATATG
>OMLO01002513.1_pt1 | contig 14875 bp, 9 predicted proteins | sample 1674811 | NCBI WGS metagenome assembly OMLO01 (sample SAMN06265003, study PRJEB25207) | coral metagenome | isolation source: Coral host | place: Mexico:La Bocana,Puerto Morelos, Mexico | collected 2008-11-13 | reverse complement strand
TTTTAGTGTTTTGGTTGTGACTATGACGTCAGTTCCGTTCTCGACCCAATCCTTCTTTCAAACTCGGACTTTTCTAAGACGGTTTGAGCGCCAAGTTACAGGGATATTTATCGGACTTCTCTTTGGAATTTTGACTTAAGATTTGGCACAACTACTATTTGAGTGATGTAGTTTTGATATCTGGAGAGATTAGAAAAAGTATATTTTCGTCGCAGTAGCACTTAAAAGTAAAAGAGTTTCCTGTCTCCGGTAAAATGCCATTAAATTAATTATGTTCGAGGCACGCTAACTGACGATCAGATGACAATGAACGTAAAATGGTCAACCGTGCACCGAAAAAGGAAAACTAAGCAAAATGTACCAAAAATAAAGCTTCGTGCGCTTAACGATATCATCAGAAAACAAAAAAGAAAGGTTAGCAAAAGTGAAGGTAAGTCACTAATATCGCCTTTAGGGGCGACACAGAAGGGAGATGCAAAGAGAGAAGCAGAATCCACAGCACAGAGGATAACAGTCCCATTTCTCGTCAGTTGTCTATTGCCAAACAACGTTTCCAGCACAGACAATTTGCGACAGCAGTCCCAGCATTGAAACCAGCTGTGTATCCAGGCCTTTCTAGGAAAGCCATGCATAATAGAGGGTATACGGTCCTCTCTTCCACTGAGCCCCTACTGAAGCCATCCCCTTAAGGTTTTTGGAGTGTCACGGTAGATACTTAACGCCACCAATTAATTACACCTTGTTTCTCATGCCTTGTGGACGGCCAGTATCTAGCTAGTTAAATCAGACAGTCAACAGCATTTATCCTACGAACCTGACTGTGCGACTACAAATCAAGCTAGCAAGCCATCTGGGAGCTAGTCACTTTGTGACCAGCTCCCATAGGGCTTGAAAGCTAAGCTGGTAGAGCACTGCACCGGTATCGCAGAGACAATGGGTTAGAATCCCGCTCAGGCCTGAATTTTTTTTCAGGCTTTACTTTCACAACTGCTTAAGTTGTGTGCATAACTGCGATGATCAATCATAAATTCATATCTTTTTCCGAAGTTGAAATATATGATCTTTCATATATTCATTTGCATCCTTCACCTTCTACGGATACATTACGAACAGCTCCCAGATGACTTGATAGCTCAGTTGGTAGAGCACTGCAACGGTATCGCACAGGCCATGGATTCGAATCCCGTTCAGGCTCGTGTTCCCACAGCATTTCTCGTTTTCCCAAACTTTCACTCGCGTTTCTATAATTCGATAGAAACACGGTACATGTTTTCTATTTATTAATTATTAATAATATACAAATTCTTCAAAACGATCTTGAAAAGCTAGCTCAGTGGGAGAAAATAGGGGACTGATGAAGTCCTCCTCCTCCTGCATGGCTATGTCCTCCATGACCACAGCTTCAGTTACTTGACACTTCAAATTACCTAGGTGTTACTATTTCGTCAAAGTTTTACCAGTCATATTGATAACATTACCGGAAAAGCTATAATAGTACTCTTGCTTTAGAACGCCATATGGCATCCCGTTCCTTTGGATGTCAGTACGCGCGAGCATACAGAAACACTTCTTGTGTACGTAAAAGAGCTCCTATTACATAACTCATGAGTTGTCGTCTCTGTGAATTTTAATAATAATCGTGTATATAGTCTTTTATCATACAATTTTTTTTTCTTTTTTTGTTATAGTTGTAATTATGTTTTTTTTTAAGGTAGGTGTCCACAATTAAGAGAAGGGACTTTTCCCCTCCGCTAAACATTTTAGATACGGTAATGAAGTTGTTGTTGTTGTTGTTGTTGTTGGATATCCCGATGATGAGTGTTTATCATACCTATCAGTAGACTCATAGGAGTACTGGGTACGAGTCAGGGCTCGCTGGAACTACACTCAGGTGAAACCCTTCATCTCCACCCCCGGGGACGAGAGAGTTTAGGGACTAAATTGGTCTATTATTTTCATCTCAAATTCTTTTTCTTCGTTCCAAGCAAACCTACATACAAATTTGGTCTTATCATTTACCATTTACTGATACTCAACTTCAGTGACACACTCGGCTATCGCTTCGTGTGCCGCTTTTTTTCTTTTACCACACGTTAACACCATCTGTGATCTGTTACTAAACAGACGCACGACACCATGGAATCTTTCTGTTAAATAGAAACACGATTCTTAACCAATCAGGGCGCGTATTTTTCTGGCAGGTGGGATTGTTCTTTATGATACGTTTTGTAACTGCAAGAAATTTATTTTCTTGAAACGTTCAGCTACGGAGGATAACAGATAGCTTTTTCCACTTTTTTACCATCGAAGTTTGTCTCGGTCCTTCTTTTGAAAGAGAATGATCGCTAGACTACTTACTTGATCATAATTGCGCATTGTGTATGGCTGCATATGTTTTATGAGGGCGTTCCTTTTCCGGAGTCATTAACTGGACCCCAGTAGAGACTCATAAAGAGTTATTCATTTTGAATGCATTGCTTTTTCTTTCCTTAAAAAAAACTATGGCGCAAAAAAATTAATTAAGGCTTGTTTTACTCACCGAAATATATCATGAAAAGACGCGACAATGTTAATAAACATTTGTTTAAATGCAAATAACAAGAGTGATCGTAAAACACATGTCCTCCACGCGTTTGCACAGGTTTAATTGGTGTCTGGTATTTGATTTTTTATTATCATTCAGTTTCCGCTTTTCTTACGACATTTGCCAGAACTATTCATCAAAAAAGCGGGTCCTACACCCTCTCAAATACTGTTCAAATACTTAAATGTGGCGTGTATGAAGCACGGAAGACATGTTGTAACTCCGGTATGACGTAGGCTACTGTACAAGCGTAACTGCTATCGGACGAGCCTCCTCAGGAGACCGATGTGTTATTAAAAACCGGATTAATGGACAATGCACTCCAAGAGTATTTATTGGCCTAACCATTATGATATGTGGGCAATTATCTTAGGACTTTGAAACCGAATGCCTCACTAAAATAAACGTGGGCTGTAGAGAAGTCACGTACTGAGGTTATACTTAACGCATCTAAACAAATCCAAAAGAAGGAAATACGTAGGGAAATTTTTAACTATGTCTTAAATACAACTGAATAACATACATTGAAAAGCCGCGACATAAACTCAGTATAACAACGAAGCTTGCTCATGAAATAAACAAACAGACATAATTTATTTTATATATGGCAAAATGGTCAACGATTGCCTCCATCAGCGGTCCGTATTGGACCGCTTAGAAATATTTTCGGCAAGAAACAGGTCATGGTCTCTTGCTTCGGTAAACTGCCTTTTTACACGAAGAAAGTAGTTTCCTTTGAAGTAGAAATATATATTTCTTTATGTCTGAATGATAATTTCAGTTTCTCGAAAGCGGCAAAGATACGTTCAACTTCTGCGCGCGGTTAATGAGAATTGATTGTCAGCAGAATTTAAAAAAGATGCGTTATAATAAGTACTTTATTGAAGTACACTGTTCTGGGGAATATTAGTGCCATTCATTTTTACGGACCTCGCTTGAGTTTAATATAATACTATTTCTGACCACGGTCACGAAACGCTCGTGCGACGTGTGTACAGAAAACTTCAACAGCTACAAAACTAAGTTGAGAGAGAGAGAGGAAAAGATAAATGAGTAACTTGCCGGCTTCGGGTTGGTTCGCATAGTAAAAAAACTGACCTCGAGCTTGAGTACCTAGCACGCAGCTTTTCACTACAAGGACCTCCCAGCCGACAATTAACATATGTGCACATGTGATTCCGGCTCATGTTGGATGCAAACTCTCACTGCGCAAGCGCAAGTCGCGCTCGCGCCAATTCGCGATTGCTTTGACAATCAACACAACAGCGAAGCATGAGTCGCAAACGGAGTCGCGAGTAAACTTATACGAGCACTTCGCTTCTTACATGAACCGTGCTCGTATTAATGGTCCAGTTCGCGTCTTAAATAAGCCTCGGATTATTTTTCTCGTACAAATGGCTCTATTGTTTCCTAACAAATTGTTGTAATCATGTAGACAAGATATTTTGACAACACGAGTCTAGGATCAATAAAACTGTCGGAAGCTGATGGCATAAACCTTTTTGCACTCGTCGCAGTATTTAAATAAAGTTTAATATAACCTACAGCACAAATTACACTCCACTACACCCAACAAACGCATGGCATAAAAGAAGATATGGAGAACGTAAAATTCCCAAAATGAATAACAAATATCATCTGTCAATCACTAGGTAAGCTTCTGGAGGACAGAAAAAGATAACCAAACCTAGCAGCAGCCCTCCTGAATCTGTTGATCTCTTTTCTACCTTGTGAAACATGAAAGTACTTGGTCGGAGCAGGTTTTCGCTCTCTCAGCTTGTAACCTGCTGTTGTCTTCTTGCCAAGCTGCTTGTTATAATTTATACAGGTAAGTTCTCTGCATTTTTTAACATGACGGATTGAGTTAGTGGGCAGCTTATGAGACAACTTTTGGGTTTCAAAACCTTTAAACGCTTTACACGTGCAAGCAAAATAGAACGAATTTGTAATCATACATTCATTTCAGTAAGACTCTCTTTAAGCTATTTAAAAAACAAATGTTTGTCAAAGTATGTACGAAAATAGCTCGATATAGTGTTGATTCTCCCAGCGCGACGATCATTTTTGCATTTGTCTTGTCAGTTAGAAATCAAACTGACTAGACTGACGGATGGCCACCCTTTAATCCAAGGAGGTTAAATAAACTAATTCTGCGCTCCCACACGAGAAAAGTTTAAATAATAATAACGGTTGTTTACTATTCCATGACAAGACAACTGTCGTGCAATTTCATCCAATATTCCGCCCTCGAAAATCTCCCTCTGATTATTCCGAATTCGCCCATGCTGTTTTAAAATTTTCAGAAGGAGGATAATTTCTTAGATAAATTAGATTAATGAAAATTCAAGATGAACTTTGAACATGAGCTACATTTTTAGCCATGTCAATATTTTACTTCAAAACTAATTCTTAGATAGTCAAGTTTGCGTACAGGTTAACAACGCGAAAACGTTTTGTATTTCTAAAGCATACACTCTTGTTTCCAGTAATCGCCATTTTGGAGTTGCATGGGAATAAATCACAGCAATGATATGCGGCTTAACAACCTCAACCATAGAACTTGTGCATTCGAGATCTCATTGACTAGTGTCACGCAATCCTCTGTGTCAGCACCGATAACGGTGATTCAAATGTAATTGGCAGGAAGTACAGAAAAAAAGGGTTGTCTACATGCACAGGCTCGGGCAGTGATTCTTGGTGAAGCAACAAGGCGAGGGGCGCTTTCTGCTACTAACCTTCGTCCTTTTTAGTGCAGAAGTCTACTATTGGGACGGTTTAGTCTGTAGTCCTTGACTTGTCGTGGTCAATTAGCACTGTGAGGTACCTTCAGTACTTTCCGTTAAATTTATCCGTTCGCAATTCAGTTCGTTTCAAACATGCATTGACGAAAATCAAGATAGAAATTTTGCACAAGAAGTGGCACTAACTGAAAAAAAATTATCATTAAATTTTGAACCCAGTAATGCTCCACAACTAAATGGTACGTTCAGTACACTTTGTTGCCCTCTTTTTTATGCCAATCATTGAATTCCCCTAACTCAATCCCGTGCATGTCTTTTAATATTAGGCCCTGGTTATACAGTCTCTACGGTCTCGGGTATCCGAGACAACCCTTCCGAGACAACCCTTCCGAGACAACTTTAGCGAGCGTTTATATGTCAAAACGGTTTCGAGTCAAAGTTTACCCTGCATGATTATTCATAACCCTTATTGTACCCAGCTCCCTGGAGGTACTATCCATTTCCCTTGATGTACGATCCAGTTACTTGATGTACGATCCATTTACTTGATATACGATTCATTTTTCTTGAGGTACGATCCATTTCCTATAAGGAAGATTCATTTCCCTCAAAGTACGATCTATTTACCTAGAGCTACGGCTCATTTCATTGAAGGTACGATCCACGTACCTAAAGGTACGACCTATTTCCCCTAAGGTACGATCCCTTTCAGAATTTTTCTCAAATCCCCGCTCCATACCGAGCCACAGAAAACCCACAAAAATAATTTAACCTCATTTTGGTTATGGCCGCTATGTCGCGCGATTCCGTAGTTGTCGTGCGTACGGGCCCACGAGCAATGCCGCTAGCCATGATAACCATGAGAAAACTATATAGGTTTGGGGCTCCGATTGGAGCTCCGCTATTACAATTTATAGTGTGCTAAAATAATTACATGTAAACACAAATTAATAAATTCCTAAAGCAAAGTCCAAGGATAGTATGTAAAAGAGTCCAGGATCCCATATAAAAACAGATCACCGAATTTGTTAGAAGTACATCATAGTATATGTAAGTAATACTAGAAGTGCAAAATGTAAGACTATATAAAATGGAGTGAGTTGGTCTGCATGTTCATAACTCCATGAAAAACTTTTTGGCTCTAGCATAAACATATTTGGAGAGAGGAGGACTGTTTTTCATAAAATTCAGTCAATGAACATCTGTTACTTGGCACACTTCGGCGGCAGATCTGGCTTGCTAAGATACTCACGGCGAGACCGCACGAGCCTTGTTAGCCGCCCAAGCATACTAAAAAGTAATACCAGAACTATTAGATGTATGCCTCTATCGCTCAAGTACGATTACTTATTTACCGCTCCCAAATCTGCCCGTAAATTCGGCCTTATCAGAGGGACGCTTTAGATTTCAACCAAAAATCGCGGAACATTCGAAACGAGGGTAAATATTGCGGAAAATTCCCGAAAAATATCATCGTCATCATCATTGCCTGTAGCTCCGTCTGGAGCAAAGGCAACCAATGAGCACCCTCCAGTCATCACGGTTCTGGGCCAGTCGTTACAGATCTCCCCATGTGTAGCCATACCTCCTCATGTCTGCTTCTAGGTCACGGCGCCACGAGTTTCTTGGTGCCCCCCCGATACGAATCAAAAATATACGAACTGGATCGTTCAGAATTTTGTAAAAACGTTTTCCAGAATTTTTTCGGCAAAGATGACAAGCACGCAATATTTATCCAAAGTTTTGTAATTTTCGTAGACCTTCTAATAAATCTTCGTTTACATCAGATCACAACAAGTTTACTCGTATTTCTTTACTTATTTACATAGATAAGACAAATGTTAATTGTTAGCAAGCGTCATGACAAGTTAAGGAAAAATTTCCAGAGCTTTAAGGCAGTTGTCTTCTGTATGTGATGGCTGTCAGTGTTATCTTTATAGGCCAAAAAGCAGTCATTTTATTGTGTAGGCCATTTCCATTTTTGATAGCCGTTCCAACTGTTCTTTGTAGCTTATATGACAACCTGTTTTACATGAATAATAAACATTTGGCCCTCTCCCCACCCGACTGGGACCATTAACAACTCTGCTCTCAAAATTTAAACATATAGGCACATATTGACCAGCAATTAAAGATAAGCGTGGGTTAGCGTTTTCACGAAAACAACACTGCAACAGCAAGAGATCTCGACAAAGCTACGTGGTAATGACCACGAATTAACAGATCACTGCTGGAACCGAGACCATGAAGAATCAACATCTGGAGAAAAACTTCGAGCTTTTTTTGGCAAAATACTTCATGTTTTGTTCTCTGTCCCTTCTTATGATTCAAGGTACGTGAAGTGAATCGCGCTGTTTAAATTTCATTCGCCATTGTGAAACCTTAAAATCCAGCTTGTCTTTGTGCAGCAGAAAATGAAGAATGACGAGAAATTAATTACTTCAATTTTGTCATCGCGGTTAAGAAATCCTGTTTTTCGATCTTCTTGGTTTAGAGAGCAAGAGTCTTTGTTATTTCTTGAAAGTACTGACTATACTTCATTTCATAGGGGGAAAATAATTCCAGATAAAATTTAAGAAAATTTAAAAGATATGCACCCACATATAAAGCAGATTTTTGTTTGTTTCTCAACAAAGCCTTTTACCTTTTGCTTAAAAAAATTACAACATGCCTAGGTTTGCTATAAAATAATAAACAGTTTTTGCAATTGAGCATCTTCATAAGCATATGAATCATACCGCTGTTTAAAGGCGTATGGACTAAAACACATTGTAGACTTAACGTATTATGTTCGACACCCGCCAACTTTGCCGACATAAAATAAAATGCATTGATTGGAATATAGTTGATTTACGTTTATCACGTCCTCCATTATCCAACGTTTCTAATTGTCGGGAATTTTAGATTTCTTCTAAATTTTCGATAATCTGACTTTTTTGCTTATCCGGACTTGTCTCTATTGTTCAGGTGATTGAATGATCGATAATGAGTCACTGTCCAGATGGTGAAGCGTGTAAAAAACCATTATTCACATTATTTAGCAACAAAACGTTTATTGAATACGAATGTAAATCCTCGTTCCAATTTTAATTCAGATCCCGGAAAAACTGGGACTCTACTCCGATTACAGATTACACATTTTTTAGTCCAGAATACCTAGCCAGTGATTAACAAATACACCATCGATTTCACTGTCACGTTATAAACTGACAACTATTAGCAGTCGCTTGAAAAAATATTTGTAGGGCCGTAGCCAGAACAAAAATACGACTAAGGTAGTGCTAATGCATGAAAAAAATATTACTGAGGCAGTATTCGTGGCTAAATTTTATTCTAAAGGGCGAACATAAACAACAGAAACGAAAAAATGACTGTGGTAAGTACCTCGGTTTGCATGTTACTACCCGCGGCCATGTTTGCCGTTACCATTGGGTTTGTTTATCAGTTTTCGGTTTAACAAATAAATGAAAGACACCTCACAATTTCAGCTTGCATCAATTTTTATCCCTACAATAAAAAGCTCTAAAAGAAATGATCAAAAGAGAAGGCCGTTGGCGAAGAATACACTACAAGGGATCCTTAATCAAATTTCAGGAGTTTAGCAAAACAGAAAAAAGATGTATGAGTTCTTGCTTTGTGCCGCCGACTTTAATTGATATAGATGGGGCGATTTCTACAAATTTGAGTACCATTCAGTGCTCAAAGAGATGTGAAAATGGCGAAGTCTGTTTATAAAATCGTTTGTTTGAGTTCATTCTTCCATTCCTAACTTTCCGCCTTCGAAGTCATCAGCAATAATTATCTTTTATTGACTCCAAAGTTGATTCCCTCCAAGTAAACACGATGGCAATTCCATCCACTTGTTCTCTGACTGATTTTGGAAAAAATAGCCAACGAGTACGTGACAATGTGCAAAGCTTTTGTATCCCAAGGTTTCGAAATCGACAGCAGACCAGACAAGATTTGGCTGTACCCTTGGATGTCGTTCATCTTAACTCAACCTAGGTCATGTAATTTACAGGCAAAAGAGATTAATGACCCGGAATAATAATAATAGCTTATGTGTCTTAATTAAGTTCAGTGCAAATGGATTTTTCATTATTTAAATAAAAAAAACTTCGAACATTTGGATATACCTGGAGAATTTTCTGTCAACCATAAATTTCATTTTGAATTTCTGGGAAAATCGAGGAACAACTTTTTCCTGAATTTCCAGAATAACGGACAACCTCGCGAGGTAGACCCAATTTTTTGTTTTTAATTGTTTGTTCTTGATCAATCACTGAACCCACGCACAGCAACATGGAATCTAATTGCTCAACTAGGAACTGAAAAATAAAGCTAAATAGCCTTTCCTCGTGTTTATAATTTGTTCATATTCCTTAATTTTTGATGACCACCCGTTTTTGAGGGAAATATGACTGTTTTTGCTTATGTCGTCTTGATTCCAATGTGGCTCACGAAGAGATCACTGTCACAATGCGTTTTAATTCTTGGTACATTTCTTTGCCGTCCTTTACAAAGCAAAAATAGGGACCTTAAGCAATAATGACGAGGACGCGAAGGACGACGCCTAGAAAAAAAAAATAGATTTATATTTTACCGTCGAATTTTGCAGATGCCTAGATCCGTTAAGTAGTACCGCTACGAGTCTCAGAATTTGCCCAAGCTTAATGTGTAATGCCAACGTTCAATTCTAAATGAAAATATGAAAAATAAGGTTCTGTCCTAGTGTACCGGTTCACGAGAAACCGATACAAAGGACGCAACAATGTTCAACAGCTAAACAAAGGTTCGTAAACAAAGCAGTACAACAGCCATTGTTCTGCTCGTTAGACCTTTTGTTTTGTGGCGTTCTCGTTGCCGCCGCCGTCGTGGTTTCCTTAAGCTCCCTAATGTCAAATGAGCTCATTCAGCGTTGAGAAAAAACGTGAACCACGTCAGATAATTTTTTAAAATTTTTATCTCGAGTTAACCGCTGTAATCCATATTCAGTTTTCAGATTTCGTTTGTTTTTCATTGGCGTCGCCATCGTAGTGACTAAACCTTGTAAGGGAGTATATGAAAACCACAATAGCAACAGCGGCGCAATGTCGCTAAACAAAAGTTTTAATGAGAAGTACAATGTCTATGCACGTGCGTTATAATTCTTGGTATATTTCTTTGCCGTCCTCCAATAAACTACAACGTGAAATGACCAAATTTTGCGTTGTCTGGGGAACGTGAACCACAGCGGATAATTTTGTAGATTTATATTTCGAAATTTTCGCTGTGTTCCATATTCAAATTCGAGTTTGGCAAAGAGGAATAAACTAAATAACTCTAGAGTATCACTCGTGGGTTCTTAAAGTCCTTTATAGTTTATATTATTTTATCCCGCGGCATCTTCTATTATACGATGCACTGAGTAGTTTGCGTGAGATCCTATTTTGCATAATTGGTCTGGCAAAAGCCGGCTACAATTCAAGTTTAGCCTCCTATCTCTCCTCAAAGCTCAGTCACGAGCAATGGACAAAACCTCTCATAGTTTTTTTTTAATTTTTTATTATTTTTAAGATCTCTTAAAAGGTAACAAAGAAAGAAAAAAAATTACCGATATCGCATGAGAAAATAAAGAACGAAAAAAAGTAGGAATCAGGTCGTAAACAGCCATTTTTTTTCTATTTAAGTGATCCTTTTGACAAGCACATGAATGATATATGCATATTGAAAACTGAGTTTAAAAATAGAGTTGTATTTCGGTTACCACGTCTTTTTTTAATGAAACTTTTATATTCTTATTCTTATTCGAACTAACGGCCTTTTTGATCATCTAAACTTTTCGGTTTTCGGATGTTCAGCTGTTAGGCCTGTCCACACTAACTACGAAAACGGAAGAATTCTAAACGGAAGAATTTTAAAACGCTGGCTTTGCGTTTCAGTGTGTGCACGCAATTCGAAAACAGAGCTTTTCGGAAACGATGACGTCACTGCAATCGTGTGATTTTCCTCAAAAACAAATCAAAAATGAGCGGTAATTTTTTCACGACGTAATGTGGACTGTGAGCATTTGATGCGTTTCAGAGTGAAAAAGCCGTTTTAAAATTTATCCGTCGTAGCGGTGGAGGAGGCCTTAGTGTCCTTTTGTGGACGTATCGAATATCAGCAGTTGGTAAAAAGGTTTTGGTTGTTAATTGTGCCTTTGAGCAAGGTGTCACTTTAGGAGATAAATGAAAGACGCTTTGGCGACAATTTCATCTGAAAAAATAAATTGCTATTTTTCTACCATGGAACAAGAGAACTGATTAAATTAGAGTAGGCTGCTGGTGAAAGGCGTAACACCGGAGGCCTCTTTCATCAGTCTTAAGGAGTAATTAAAGGTCGACGGGTCCTTGCCTAGTGGCAGCTGATTTTCCTCTGGTGCGACGACCGGAATCAAATGAGCGCGACAGTTGCACAATTGTTGTGACGAAATTTTGTAATCGAGGAAAGGCCAAAAAAGAAGTTAGACGTAAGATAAAAATAATAATTAGGGACTCGGATAAAACGTATTAATTTTTAATTTCAGTGCAAACGGGTTTTTGACAATAAACGAAAAATCATTCGTTTTAAAATTGTTTACGCAAAATTGCATGGCTAATTTGTAATTTTTCGAATTACAAGTTAGTCATCTACGTCATCTGTGTCTCTGAGAGATTATCCTGTTAACTGGATGTGTTTAAAAAATTCATATTCACTGAAAAAATAGGTCATTATAAATGGTCGTCACATAACACTTATTGTTACTGTCACACAAAAAGAAGCTAATGAATGCAAATGGAATACGGCTGCATGACACCTGTTTGCGAAATGTAATCCGTACATGAAAAAACTAAAAACTGGTCAGGCATCAAACGCCGCAGTTTCTGAAAAACAGCTCAGTGATAATGGTTTTTTTTTTCAAAGCTTTTTTAAATTGAGCCATTTATCAAGCTTTGTTGTTATTCCTTTCATTATAACAGACATAGCGGAGAAATCCGATGCAACACATTAGTGATTTGAAATTTTGGAATAAGGTTGAAAAGCACTTGCTTGTTAGAAGTGCTAACTATGGTGTTAGAGGAGAAGATACGCAGAACCTGTAATAGTTAAGATAGTTAATAGAGGAGACTAACTATGTATGTATGATGAACACCAGCCCCCTGTCCAAAAATCATTTGCTACCAATAATGCTTTGTTCTAGCATATCAATAACAAACTAATGAGCTGATTTGATGCTATTGGATTGTTATTTTATTGAACAGATGCGTCATCTTCCAGTGACGTGAAGTGTGAAATAACGTCATCCTGTTCCCCGTCACAGTGTCAGAACACAAAGCCCATCATAGTAGATCCAGACTCCAACATCACTCAGAACTGCTCGATCATCACAGGAGGAGTGGTACTAGGCATGACCTGGAGACAAATAAAGAAAAATATCCAGAACAGTACTGGTTCAACAGACTTGATATTGCTGCAGTTCAATTCAACAATGGACAGCGACAACGTGTCATGTTACTGTACCAATATAAACTTCGCACGTAGGTGTTTCTTTGGTTGTTTTTTTCTTAGCTCTCATTAATCATGAAATTCTGCATTAAAAGGGATTAAACTCTCTACATGTCCTGCCTTTCTGAGGCAAAGGGTAAATTTTTACTTACTTAGCCAAAACATGTTAGGGAGTCAAGCATCCCGTCACATGCCTCACAATTGCACGAAACTGATACGAAAAATTCAAAGAATTTACTAAAAATAAATTTATTTTGAACAAAACTTGAAAATAATTTTTTACTAAGAGAGAAAAACACTAAAAAGATAATAAAAACCCTAAAAAAAGAAGGAAGGCTAAGAATTGAGAGGACTGGACGGATTAGAAACGACCAGCTTGATAAATACTTGCTAAACTTTTCAAGATGTACAGGCCATGACATAGCTATTAACCCTTGGACTCGACCTACTCACAGTAGAGTAGTCTTCGACGTCATCGTAGTAGTAGTAGTAGTAGTCGTACCACTTGTGACGTCATCGATTTTTTAAGGTCACGAGATATTCTTGATAAGATTTAGAAGAGGATAGTTAGATGCATCCGCACAACGATAGGTTTTCGATATCGACGTTATTCTGACGTAGAAAATTGAAAAACAATGCAACGTTGTCCAAATTTGGCTTATGCGCATGCCCCCGATTAAGATATTATACATTATTATACCTAATCTAGGGAAATCTATCTTTTTGGTAAATGAATAGCTCTTTCAGCAAAAATAAGGTCCATTTAGCGTCATGGCAGCCAAAAATCTGATTTCACGGTTAAAAACGGTGTTTTTGGTGACAATTTATGCCTTTAGGGATTAAGCCAGGTTTCAATATAATCGCTACGGTTACCGCGAAAAAGATTTCACGATCGACCTCAGACTTTAAGGACCGTAGCATCCTAGCGATCGTGTGAGAGGATACACCTCAGTTCCATCTAAGCGATCATAGTGATCGTTGTGATCATATTGAAACAATTCTCAACAGATTTTAGCGATCACTGCGATCAAAAAAACACCAAAATGTAATACGTTTATATTTGATCCAGGTCCTCTCGGGAGATTTATTTCGTCAAAATGGTCATGGGAACTGGTACCCGCAAGGATCGCGCAACCTCATTTTGGAGCGCACCAATCGTAGCCACGGTTACGATCATATGGAAACTAGGCTTTACGGTGTCCCTATATGGCTTTTGAAATAAAACGACTCCTTTCATATTCAGACAATTCTTTCAGACACGCAGTTACGTTTGTAAAAATATTTTCCACTTTAGGTGCACTAGAAGCTCGGACCACGAACACACCATTTACTTTCAAAGAAGGCAAGAAACCAATGGATTTGGAATGCTTTTTCACAGGATTCCCACTCCCTCTCCAAGTCCATTGGTACAAGAATGACAAAGTAATCACGAACGGAACTGAAGGCATTTATCACATAGAGAACAAAAGACCGAAAAATGGAGAAGAAACTCTTCGTAGCAGACTCAGTCTTCCACCAGGCCGTGAAGAGCTGGAAGGAGTCTATAACTGCAGAGCGAACAATAGTATTCCTGGTTGGCAGAGTGAAGTGTCTGAGGAATTGCAGTTGATATATGAGTGTAAGCTGAAACCCATAACTATTTTAAAGTTGCTAATGAAATCAATCTGATTACTGCATGTACACTTAGTCAGGTAGAATGGAGTAGAGCAGAGCAGAGTAGATTAGAGTACAGCCGAGTAGAGTACAGTTGTAGCAGTAGCAGTAGTAGTAGCAGCAGTAGACGCAGCAGCAGAAGTAGCAGCAGCAGCAGCAGTAGTAGTAGTAATAGTAGCAGCAGCAGCAGTAGCAGTAGTAGTAGTAGTAGCAGTAGACGCAGCAGCAGAAGTAGCAGCAGCAGCAGCAGTAGTAGTAGTAATAGTAGCAGCAGCAGCAGTAGTAGTAGTAGTAATAGTAGCAGCAGCAGCAGCAGTAGTAGTAGTAATAGTAGCAGCAGCAGCAGCAGTAGTAGTAGTAATAGTAGCAGCAGCAGCAGCAGTAGTAGTAG
>OMLO01002512.1_pt1 | contig 14875 bp, 4 predicted proteins | sample 1674811 | NCBI WGS metagenome assembly OMLO01 (sample SAMN06265003, study PRJEB25207) | coral metagenome | isolation source: Coral host | place: Mexico:La Bocana,Puerto Morelos, Mexico | collected 2008-11-13 | reverse complement strand
AAGTTAATACCATAGGAATGAACGTTCAATGAAATAATGAAATAGATTGTAAAGAATTTCTACTCACACTGATCACGAAGCTGCACACAAGCCAGAACCATGTGCTTCCAGTGCCCCAAGGCATTGTGGTAAAGAATAAAATGCAAGGGATTGTGGTACAAAATGTAAAACTGAAGAAATCAAGATTTTTTCCGCCTTTATTGCCTTATAAGCAAGATTATAACTGCTGCTTCGCTCGCTACGCTCGCTGCGCAGCAATGAATTGAATCAACAACAGTTGTACGACACCTGCAAGAGCTTTAACAAGTAACAACATATTTTGTGCGAAAAGGGGTCCAGTTGCTTGCAAAGAGTGCTGCCGAAAAAATTTTTTTCAATTACTTTACCCAAAAAATGACACTGGAACCTGAACATTTGGTCACTAATGGGCCAGAAAAATCTGTCAATATTATAAGTGGCTGAATGAGCGTTTGGTTGGGTAAGAATAAAGTGGAATAATAAGGTGTGCATATTAACGGGATGGCCAGATAAGGCGGGGTTTTGCCATACAAGACAACTGCTTCATTTCCAAAGGATGAAAGATAAAACAAACATGAGTCAGAAAAAGTATCGCTGGTGATATATAAGGGTCCATTTTTGTTTCATTCAGGGATGGGGTTGTGCATACCGATCACTTCAGACCATTGCTTCCTGGTTTAGACACCAGGGCTACACGTCCAAGCCTGTTCCAAGCCACAGAGAAATTCAACAGGCACTTGTTGACCTCCAAGACAAAGGTGAAGAGTTTGTGGGTTCTCGGCAGTGGATAGGCTCATTTGAAGTCAGTATGTGCTTGGAACATCTTCTGGGAGTCACATCAAAGATAATGTTTGTCAGCACAGGAGCAGAGATGCGAGCCAAAGGACGGGACTTGATGCACCATTTTGAGACTCAGGGAACTCCCATTATGATTGGTGAGTTAGGATTTTTGATGTGCCATGATAAATTTACTATCACAGTGATCAATGTTTTTTGCTTTTATCAGTGATTTTTGGTGTTTTATTTGTGATTAAATTGGCATGACCTAGCTGTTTAATCACCATTCCAGTGTGCTGAAGACATTGCAATTACAAGCTTTGCACTGTACAACGTTTGAGACACTAAAGGGATCAATATGCTTTGCAGTTTTGTTGATTTTAAAAAAATATTTTAATTAGAAAATTATTTAACTGTACTTAGTGATTTTCAAATTTAATCTTGCCAGAACAAAGTGAAGTATAAGAGATTTAGTCTGAGAAACTGAAATACCAAGGGGTTCATCCTACTGAATACCTCTCTTTGCTGTAGTTTTTTGATTGAACTATGTATCAATAATTTATTTGTTAGCCTCTGATACAGACTCTGTTTGGGTTTGTCACATGCTCCTCCCTATCAATAAGGAGTTTGGATTGTGCGGCAAGTCCATAGAGAATCTGCCTAGGAGGCATAAGCACGGGCATACAAGCTAGGTGTGTGAGGAGGGTTGCAGCCCCCCAGCTATGGAACTTTTGTAATTTTCCGCGCAAAAAGCTCACGATTCAGGCAACAACACTTGAGAGAAAAAAAAAATAATTGCAAAATAATGTTGGTCTGATTTGAATTTTCTAAAACTGGTAAATATATAATTTGTAGCTAGAACTTTTTCTTTCAATAAGTTTTAATAGATTGAGACTGTTGATAGAGGTCACTGAGTATACAACCTGCAACCTTTGAATATAACTATTCTTGGAATTATAGCAGTTTCGTTAGGTGTGGAATTAGTGAACTTTTTGTTTTTCATGCAATTTGAGTGCATTTGCATACTGATTTCAACACTCACACACACAGGCATTGGGTAAATTTTTCGGGCAAGGAGGTCACTGCCCCACAAGTCCAAAGTTATTTTCTTCTTTGTTTGCCTAGGCTGTTTGAAACTCTTGGTTTGTAGGGGCAAGCAAAAAGGGAACAGGGAGAGTGCGAGAACAAGTTTGGTCAGCCATTAGATATTTATGATTTTGTATCTTTTCCAGGTGGTGGTGTTTTGGCGCACACCATATTGGGAGTAGATTTTAATGATCAGACTGGTGATGTAAGGTCAGTAAGTTTTAGTATCAGCCTCATTGGACAACAAAATGTCCACTACTAACTTCAAAAGTTATATTTTCCCTTATAGATAAAGTTGACCTCAAAGGTATGAGGTTTTGCTCTTTCAAATCCAAATATTGGTCAAACAAGATTTGGTTTTATTTTCCTTGGTTGCATATTCATAATCTAAACCAAAGGAAAATAACACTCAAACTGGTTTGAAAATTTTTGAAAAGATAAAAAGCTGTTGTTAACCACATCACTTCTTTGTCAAGCAGGGAGGTTCTGAGAATTTTAGGAAGTTATTTTAATAAGTAAAGGATATTGTCTTGATATAACACCAAATTCTCATAGCATGCATGAACGAAAAAATGTACTTGGCAATTGATAAAGAGAATTGATATTTTCAGCTTGTTAAGTTGTGTACTGCTGATGATGTTTACAAATAAGCACCCCTTATGAAATTAGGCACGTTATGCATGCAGTGATTGTTTTCTATTCTGCAGGTTTTTAATTCTTGATCCACATTACACTGGTGGTGAGGATCTCAAGTTTATACTAGACAAGGTTAGCTTTTTGGAGTCTCACTTGAAAGGCTACTGTAATAAACTCCGTGGGAGATTAAGGGTGTAGATAAAGTTAAAACTACTGAGAAAAGTGGAGGACAACACATAGCCTCTATGGTAAGATGAGTGTGTGTCAATCTTTATTATTAAGCACCGGTTGATTAAAAATTGTCAATTCTGTCGACTTTTTTATCAATCTTATTATAATTTTTTTTAATGAGAACATAGCATTTACAACAACTGTTGAATTCTGTTGTTGTAATAACTTGTTAGCATTTGAGCTGAATTTACAATGGTACAGTGGTAGAGAGTAAAAACAATGACATGAATTGGCAAGGGTCTCCATGCCTGCTGTTCTTTAAAAAGCTAAATTTTACTGCATTTGTTTTTTTTTTAATGTCATTTAATTTATGTTTTTATTTGTTTAATATGTATTTAATTTTTTGCAGGGCTGGTGTGGCTGGAAAGGGCCAGACTTTTGGAATCAGCAAGTTCACTACAACATGTGTATGCCTCAGAGACCAGATATGATTTGATGATACAAATTATTTATATTTCTCAATATTATTTTATTTTATGGCAGTCATGCTGTTAATTGGCCCTTGAATTACATTATTGTGAAGGAAGGAAAGACAATGACAAAATAATTTTTAACACTATAAAAATTTAAGTACACTAGAATTGCCATCTCCAAATAAATGGATCTTAAAGTGAAGGGTTTTTTTCTTTACTATTTAGAACACTTTTCCTATCTGGCAAATTGTAGGACTTTGTACTACAGTCTGCCAAAGCAAGATTACATTCAGTTTTTTTGAAGTAGAACCACTTAGCCAGAAGTGTCAGTCATCTTGCTGCCCTCAGCTTAACCCCCGGGGGAGAGACTCCCTACCCCAGGATTAGTCTGAGGTCGGTAGCTGGAAGTATCTAGCGGGTTCATGGAGTTCGATTGAACCCCCTAAACTAAAAAAAAAGATGATACATTATAACAGACTGACTTGGCCTCAAATACCGGAATTCTCAATTTTGAGGACCTCAGTTTTAAAAGTTTTCCGGAAACGGCTTTGGCATTCCGTATCTCAAATCCCCTTCTCTAAAATCCTGTATCCACCACAGGTGACAGGACGGACACCACATATCTGCGTGTCCCGAGACCAAAGAGCGAGGCCTGGGGACGAAGTTTCTGAACTTTGTCCTGCTGTGTAGTTAAGTTCAGAATGTTAAATCTTTAAGAATGTGGCTGTCAACATCAATTGTCATTCATCTGCGAGACCGTGGTGCTATTAGAATAGATCAAGGTTTCTGAAAAACAAAATATAAACCAAAAGTTAAGTCGTGTGGCATGTGCGAACGTCAAAGGCGTAACACCAGTCGGGTTAGTTGCTTATCGGAATTATCGTTTGTTAGTTTTGTTCTGTCGCTCGTTCGTTCATTCGTTCAACACTTGCGCGAACCACTCAGGATATGAGAGGCATGATTAAAAAAAAAAAAAACTTGCACTCGGGCATTGTCGATCGCATTCATTTACATTCCTCGCATTCCAAATCAGACAACAATTTAAAATATTAATTTAATTAATTTCTTAATTAGGTTTGTTTTCTTAGCAAGTTTCAAGTATTGGATAAATATTTGGACACATTTGCTACATGTCATGCGCTTCGATGTAACACAATTTTACAGTCACCTAATTAACGAAGAAGTCGCAACACCTGCAAAACATTTTTTGTACTCAAATTTGCGCCTCTCCGCAAGAACGCGTCGCAAAGAATGAAAGAAAAAATTGAAAATAACAGACTAAATGAATAAGAAACAAACGGCGAGGATGAAATATGGCTCCAGTACTTCGATTTGCGTAGTGAGCAGCGAATTGTTTTGACCTTTCTAATTGCTCAATTTAAAGCTTAAACCATCCATAGCAAAGCGGTGCAATTACCAATAAAACTGGTAGTTATTTTTCAATTTATAAGTCACACCACTGACACAAACTGTGCAGTTTATTACCTACAAAGCAAAACTTTAATTTGCAGGAGCGGCCGACGGCTAATATGAAATTAAAACAATAAAGCTGCTTAATGAATTATTTTTCTTTACGACTTGTATTGTTTTAGGTGATAACAAGGTCAACCCCAATATTGTAAAACCGACATTTTATCAGAGTCTTCAGATTTTATTCCCAGGCGTGTTAAGAAATATTGTGAATTCACTTCCTTTTATGACAAAAAAATTCCGTTATCTCGTACATCGATTCAATCATCTGTTTCTAATTCTTTATTGAATAGAGTGCTAATGTTTTCACACGATCAAATCTTCATCAGGTCCATCAGGACTGAACTTTTGCTGCGAGGAAGACAAATTTTCAGAAAATAAAACGAAACTACTTCGTGTAAAGTAACATAAAATCTCCTTTACTCCTTTATATTTGTGAAGCATTATCAATCACTATTCAAGTTTAATAGTTAAATATTTTTTACGAGCATCTTTTCATGCAGGAATTTCACACATAGTTGTTAATGACCATAAATGAAGAGTACATTGAAATAAGCAAACATACTGGGCAAATCAATATCAACTGAAACCATAAATATGCAAGGCTTTGTTAGTTGAGCCGTAAAACGATTTTTGACGAAATAATGAGCTCGATTGCTGCAAAGACAAAAAATTGAATAGCTCGATCGGAACTTTATGTTGACCTTCGCAAAGACACTATTTTTCTCTAAATAAAGCCCTCTGAGTAAGATTCTACGACCAATACAACCGCAGTACTTGCAAGATAAATAGGAACATATTTGAATTAAGTACAGACGGCGGTGTGATAAAATGTAATTTCGCTCGCACGCGACTACTTACCTGTGTTACGAGGTTAATCCCGCGGGCAAAAACAAACCCATTTCCCAAGGCCACATAGTCTGTCTTCTTTCTCGTCCCACGGTGCTCAGGACACCCATTGGGTTCTCCATGATGTCCTCGATCACGTCTAGCATGTCCGACAAAGTTTTCCCGTCCAGATCGGCGAATAAGTTCACGGGTTTGAAGTCTGGCGGCTGCATGAAGTAGTGTGGTAGGTTTCCGTCTTTCAATGCCTTCTTGAGCCGTTCTAACAGTCCGAAGAATCGCCTCGTGATTTTATCCGCACCCCACTCGTGGAAGTCCGGGTATTCATCGGATTCGTGGAAGAGTAAGGTCTTGACATGATAGGATGAGAGCTTCTTAAGTTGATCGTCATTGTCGCGGATTTCCGTTAAGATCCGCAAGAGCTGCACACGACAGCCTTCGCTGAGAGCTCGAATGCGATTTTTCTCCGCCACATAAAACGACAAACGCCACATCATTTCGTTTTGAACGTGGGGTTTGCAAACCACATGCGAAGATGACGGGCAGTCTCTCCGAGACGGGTCTGAACGAGAATCCGGGATCACAAACGCGGGAAGAATATCCACAGATATGTCCTTATTGATAGTTAATCGAATTACGGGCCCTTTCTCCACCGAAATGCTACTTAAACTTTTGGGCAGTTTCTCGGCGCGACCATCTTTGATGTGAAAGTTCAAAATCTTTACAGCTTTCTTGACGTACTTTCGGAGCAATGAGTTTATCTTGCCGGCCGACAAGAAGCCGTTGGTTGTTATGCAGTCCTCCCAGATGCTGTAATCCTCGGAGTTCGGTTGTACTCGCATACCACCCGTTCGCTCGTCGTACGCAGTGTACATTGCAGAGCTCGAGCCCGGGGAAAGTTGCACTAGCATGTCCATTTGAATTGCTTCTTCAGCTTGCAAGCCATCGTACGGAATGCCTTGCGATACCAAACTGTTAGCGCGAAATCGGCTGTCTACCATCTGGATTTTACGGAAGCATTTATGCACGGCGTTGTAGGCGATTTCTTCGCAGATTTCTTTGCGGTCCAAGCTAATTCTCACGCGATTCTCGTAGAATTCGTTCAGCTGAACGGCAACCGGATCGAGCTGAAACTGAGGTTTCTTGATGGAACTTCTGCGGCGATCGGGCGTCCAGGGAATTTCTGATTTCCACTGTACAGGCGGCGACTGCAGCTCGTCGGGATACGAATCCTCCGAGGCCCAAGAGTCGTTGTCTGATGCAGAAGACACATCGAGGCTCCTAATCGAAGAATTCGGACTTAGAAGGTTTGGATCCGGCATTTCGTTACTGTTGTCGTCGAAAACTTGTCCCCCTCTGTTTTTCTTTCCACGCGCGTTCGACATTTGATCGTTGGCAATTCAGACGCACAAAGTACAATTCTGTTTGTTCCCTAGCGCGTTCGCTCCGTCGACCTAACGTAGCGGTTGCTTGTGAAACTCTAGCGTGCGTGAATTTCGACCCGTACTGTGCGTGCTGGTTTGCACTGCCAAACACGGTGAGAACCGAGAGTGCTCAAGCCAGACCCACAAATTTCAGTTATTTCCGGACTGGGTGCAGCTTGACCGATCACCTCAAGTAATGACTATCGAAGTAAGCGACAGAATTATTACCAGCAGCTCTTTATAAGGGTCCTCACGCATGCAAACCGAATTCCTTTACCCGGTCGTCCGGAAAATCTAGGCAAATTAAGCTGGCGGTTTACGCTCTTTTGATGATTAGGCTTTTCACTGTCCAAGAGCTTTTGGCCAATGAACTGAGCTGCTTTGTCACGTCTCGTCGCCTTTGCACAAAAGTTTCTATAGCGACAAAGGAGTTATTCGAGATTCTTTTTCCGGTGGTCTCTGTACATATGCTAACACTGTCGACAGTTTCCGGTGGTCTCTGTACATATGCTAACACTGTCGACAGTTTCTGAAACTGTCTGCTACAAATAAATTAGTTTATAGGGCACGGATGAACTTTTCAAACCTTAGTTGCCAAATTTGACAGGGGTTTCTAATTTTAGGATGACATTGGTGATAAACCCCTTAATCAATGTACATATTTTTGTAAGTTATTTTTTAACGTGAATTTTCAAGTATTCTATATTTCGCAGAAAGTATTATACACTTCGTATTAAATCATCGAGTTTGACGCGAAATAGCTTGTGAATACTGACGAATTTGTATTCAATTTTCAAGTTTATCCGATTTACTATAAAACTGGTGAAAAACTGAAGGAATTGAGTGGTCAACCTCAAACGCCGCTAACCACTTTCTCACGGGAAATGGTAATTATTTAAACAATTTATAATACGAAGATAAACAAGATAATAATCAGTTTGTGAATGGAGTTATGTGTCGATATTCACCAGCTGCTCTAGTAAACGGCTGTTTATGGCCTGACAGTTTTTCCCAGCACTGAAACAGTTTTGCTTCGTGCAACAGCTAGAGGGATGGTTTTTAAATTGGAAAGACTAAAAGTAACAATTTTCCATCAAGTGCACAAAACACTGTAAGCTTAAACATTTAATAGGTTCGAGTGGACGAATGTGACCATAATTAGATAGGTTGACACTAGAATTTGACACTGATCTTTAAGTTACAGGCGCGAGGGTCACGCCCACGAACCACGCGCGTTGCACGAGTATTAATGAGCCTCCATCTCCTAGCCTCTTCCAGGGGTTTCAGTTAATATGGGCACTGGAAAAAAACAGCGGAGCAGAAAAGGAGAGAGGCTTCTCCCCTCCAACCAACTGAACGCCTGCAAGATGCTAGGTGGAGGTGTTGAGGTTTTATGATTTCATCGTGCCCCACTCCATGCTAACCTTGGGTTTCTACAACAACTCTACAACACGACCAGCTTCCAGTTTGCTTGATGCTTAATTGGTAGAGCACTGCACCGCTATCGCAGAGCTCATGGGTTCGAATCTTGTTCAAGTTGATTTTTTTTCAGGTTTCATAACTGAAATGTCTTGTCTTGAAATCTTTAGTCGTAGTTCAAATCTGTGATGTTTCATATGATAATTCACTTGCAAATGTATGGGTGAATAAATTTGTTGCTGTTGGGGTTGCAATAATCTCCCATGTGGAAGCCCAAAATTTTTCTACATGACTATTCTTCACGGAAAACTGTCTGATACCGGCCTTTTTTGGTGAGTTTAAAATTTTTTAGATCGAAATTGTGCGTCAGTCTGTACTGCAAATTTGTCATTTTTATTATTCTCATAACTTGTCTTATTGATAATCTATTGATGTTGTAAGGAGAAATAAGATATTTATCACACTTGGGAAATAAAGCTTTTTTCAGCTTTGCCACTGTAAGGGCAGGAACAAACCCAGCTCCGTTTGCCCAGGGAGAGTAAAGTTTGGTCTTGGGCAAGTGAAAAGGGTTTGGTGGTCCGGTCAGTGGGCAACTGGAACTAGCCTCGGCAGTCTTGTTTGTTGAGGCGTGAACATTGCCTTCTATTGGGAAAGGAACATTTTAGATAACTGAAATGCACTGGCCCATTGGGCTACTGAATGCTCTTCTGAGAAAGGTCTCCCAAGTAGCTTCCTTAGTAACCACTCTCACGTCAGTCCACATGAATAAACAAGCCTTGTTGAAAAACCAATATGGCTGTCGTAAAAATTACCCAGATGTAGAACAGGCGGAAACATTTTAAGAACCTAAAAATAACGTTGCGACTGAGTAGTGTGGACACAACCCAGGTTGAGAGTCGTCGCTAGAGGAGGTGTATTTTGACGTTTTAAAAGAACACTGTGAAAAGACGGTGTCAGGCTCTCCGAGAAGAGGTACTCCAGCATCACAGCGGGACGAGATGTAACGGTAGGTTTTTCCCTTGTGAGCCGGGGAACGGGTGAACACTGAATACTGTCGCTGACAAGGAAGAGCCGTTACACTCTTGGGTACCGAGATCTTACCACGAACTGGACGGACAGCAACAGCAACAAATCAGCTTGGTTCAACAGCAGTTTATTCTAACCTAGTTTGTAATCGAAGGACATAACAAATGCGATCGCTTGTATACAATTTTTACATGCGTCCATCGTTAACTGAGTATAATAAGTGTGCCAACACTAGGAGGTGAAAAGTAATAACAGAACATAATGTCCTTTAAGGATAGCGCGGCAACCTAAAACTCAAACTCCAGAGATTCTATTGTTAAGGTGTTCGTTAATAATAGGGAAAATTTCCAACAAAATTACACTAAATTAAAAAGTACCGAACGAAATTGAACTAGTGAATAGGTAATAAAAATTCTGAAGTGTTAACTACCGGTTTCCTGCCGCCCAGGTATTAAATTAAAGATCTAAATGTGTCAGCAACTGTATTCATACTTAAAACGGGCTAGGTGGAAAACGCGGGGAGTCAGCAACCAACAGGTTGTTAATTACTCCTATTGAAGCAAGAGCGAGTTCGGTGCGGAACTTATTTAGTAAAGTAATTGAAAACTGACTAAATAAACTACTGACAACATGTAACACTTCTAGAAATACGACAAACGCGGAACTCTTTTACTTAAAAAGTAATTAAGCACCGCTAAATTACTCAAAACAGCAGCAATTACTAAAACTAATAACACTTTCGGGAGTAAAAAAAAAAACGATCTAATATTTTAAGGCAAGACAAGAACACTGATACTCAGTCGATACTGATAGCTTTCTGGCTAATTAGTTGCTGTTGGCTTTTACAGAGTGCTTTAAAATAACTTACATGCTAGCCTAGCTAACGCTGTAACTGCAATAAGCAAAAATTCAACAAAGGAAAGAGATTCCCAAAATAGCTTGTAAAATTTCAACAAAAGAAAGTGATTCGCAAAAGAGCTTATGATAAGGTGAAAGGTAACATTCTGGTTTGAGTGAATATTCAAAGTGCTGAATCTGATAATGTAAACTACCAAATTAATCCTCGAATGTTATCATAAAACGACTAGAGGAACGACTCTTATGAAAGGCTTGAGGCAACACTACTACTTCTGCTTCAAACCACTTCTGCTCAGTAAAATCTTAATTTTTCACAGCGTTTACAGCAATGATTATTTTCACAATCATTTAAGTTGTTTCACTATGATAAGAAATAGATCTGATTACAAAACATGCCATACTGAATCAAAGGCAATTCTTGTCATTTGTTGAAAACTCACTTCCTTAAGTCAGAGAACATGCAAGGCTATAACTGATGTGATCTCTAGAGTAAGTTATAAAGTAAAACTAAAGATTTACAAAATAAAGGTAAAGATGAAATCAACTTTAAGATGTGAAAGTCAAACTTTTCGGCCAAGGGTAAAACACACCCAATGCCTTATTCAGAACTGAAAACCAAACCAGTTATAACTTATTTATTAACAAGAAAGTCAAACCATAAATCAATTCAACCCAAATTTGTCCCATAAAATCTGGAAATAGGACATTTTTTTCTTACTGTAATTCTCGTGAGACATCAAGACTCCTCTTTGAGCAACCTGGAAACCTATGTAGAATTGAGAAGTCAAATAACCTTGTAAAGAATTCTAAACTAATAAGCACAAGGAAGGAACTTTACTCCGGAGATCACAAAATACTTTATACAATTCTCATGCCGGCCTTTCACAAAATTTATCGTTCATGCAGGCTTTTATATATTTGTGAACAACATATATGGACGCCTCTCCTTGTTTACTAAAAAACGACGCACAATGAAAATTACCTAACGCCGACACAACTTTTATAACAAATCAGCCAACATTGGGAATTCACAGTCGACCAAAATATCATAGAGCTGTCCAACGGTCCAACATCGCTTATTCCAGGTGCGACTTAGTACCTTTTTAAACGGGTTATGATACCGCCTGTCCAGAAAACGGATCTGTGCTGGCGTCAAACCCAATCTATCAGCAACCATCATCCACTCGTCACCGCCTATGAAATGAACATAACTCAGTTAAGTTTACAAACAGTCCAACTCCCTTTAACTCTCACATCGAATTTTGCGCGAGACCTCTTTTATTGAGACCTCCATGGTAGCAGAGGCCCAATAAATCATAGCTACTAGTACAAATATATTGCAATCAGTGTCTTGCCCAAGAACACAACATAATGTCTTCGGCCAGTGCTCGAGCCCTACTGCAAGTGCGCTAACCATGAACAGACATCAATATCAGGCACTTTATTTATATTTACTCCTTTCATTCTTCATGATATATCTCCATTATCTGAGACAAACGACATCCTTACCACACAAATTCACTGAAAGATCTCTAATTTGCTTAAGAGGAATAAGCCCAACTTCAAGGTTTTCAGGAAGCAGGGGGCCTGTTGGAACAAATGGAACAAATACGTTGCACACCATGTCTATGTCTATAGGAATGTCTTTTATATTATATATGATTAGAAAATAACCCAACGCAAATACACGCGCTGATTGGTTTAAAACCGTGTTTCTAACAAATTAAATTATGACCTTGAGATTTCTATCACGCATAGAAATAGAGAGCGAATAATCTGATTGTTTAAGTATAAATCTACTAGTCGCTCTAAACTTTATTCACAGACACTTCGAAAACATCAAGAAGCGGCCATCATTTTGTTAACAATGGCACACGCACATTGCTAAGCTCTCGCTATCTATCACAGAATAGAGAACTCGAAAAAGCTGTGGAAACACTCGCCTCTTCGGCTCGAGTTCCCACAGCATTTCTCGTTCTCCCAAAATTTCACTCCTGTTTCTATTAAACAATTAGATTATGAGCTCGAGATTTCTATCGCGTGATAGTTGACGAGGGCGCAGCAGGTATGTCAAAGAGGAACCTTTTTTCAATATAAATTATACCAAAAGGGGTTTTGTCTGTCAAAATGGTATACAAAAGGGTAAGGGGTTGGACCTCGGGGCGGAGCTTCCCCTACAAGACTTTGTAGAGACTCCCCACGGGTATAGGCTGGACATATGAGAGCTCAGAATTCGTCTTCTCGAGCAGTCTAGTCAGTGACTAAATGGTAGATATCTATTGAAATACACATCTAGTAGTTAAAGTTATGCATGTTAATTATGTGTATCTTTAGCAACGTTCTAGTCATCTCAAAACGGTTTTTACAAAGTCTCTTACAATCCATTCAAGAATACGATGTTAACATTAATTGTATCAAGTACTTTTGGTTGATGTCATGCGAGTTCGTCAACAGAAATATAAAGGAACAGTGTACCAGGCGATTATCGAAAGTTCTGTTTCCTAATTTTCATATTAGATCGCAAAATGCCACCAAAGATACCCATAAAATCGCAAATGCGACCAAAGATACCCAACCTCGTTCCCAGGGCTTTGCACAGATACCCATAAATTGTACAAAACGACGCTACAAGAAACTAGAACGAGCATTTTGGGAAATTTTACAGGAGCACACGATTACAAGGATAGAATCCTTTGTATTAATGTGACGTCATCATTTTCCAAAAAAAAATTATCCATCCTTCTGAAGTTTTAGTTTCAGCAGATGTAAGACCCTGCAATAACTTGATGTTTTGCAACGTTTAAGCCAGAAAAGGTTCCTTATTATGTAATAGAGCACGTTTGAATTTCCAAGTTTGCGCGTTGCTCGACATTCAAATGGTTGTCGAAAATGGAGGTCAAAAGATGCTTCAGTTTTGGCTAACTAAACAGTTCTTGCTCTTGAAAAAGTATTAATTTCAATATGCCGGAACTCTAGAGTAATAACTTTTCGTTTCGATGGCAAAACTCAATGACAGATGTTTCTGTTACTTTACGGCCGAGTTGTTGGTGTCCCTCCGAAGGGCACCAACATGACGTCTCCATACAAAGCTCTATAAATTTGAGTGAAACACACTTTTCCGAATAACGCGCGAATGAATGACCGCACAGATCTAAATCGTGGCGAGGTTGTTTTTATATCAATCATCTTTTAAATCCCAGCTTCTTGACTTAATTATTTATTGGTTACGATTTTTATTTTTGATTTCTATTTTTGACGTCGTGACACTGCAACCCAGCCATTGGATCACAGGTCATCAACTGGAGATCAAAATTGTCATTCTGGTGAAATTTTGAATCTTTCAGTCATGTTTTTTTTTAAGTTTAGTTGAATTTCTTTAATTTGCTTTCACTAAACGATATAAAACACGATATATCAGACGAAATACTATTTCTGTTTAAAAATGACACTATCAAGTACCTGTAGTCCCAGCTGTGACTTCCCTCAAACACTTAACCACGTCGTGCCTACTTGAACATTTAGCTTTTCTTGCCAGACAACGGACCATCCTCTTAGTTTCTGGGTCTGAATGTTTCAGAGAAGATTGTCTCTTCTGTAGCTCTTCTTGTAGTCGATTCACGACCTCTTGTGCAACACATGATTTTGACAATAGAGCGGCCTCAACGGAAAAAGGTAAGGTAAGAGCCTGCCCCTCACTTGTTTTCAAGTCCTTCGTATCTGGCTGTGGATTTTCTAAAGAGGCTTTTTCCAACAGCAGATTTTCTTGTAGTTGAACTGCGGCGTCTTTTGAGCCGCATACTTGAGGACGAAGACGGTCTTGATCTGAACTAAAAGGTACGGTGAAAGCCTGTTCTTCAGCTGTCTTCTCTTCGTGTTCTGGAATTAAAATTAAATGTTAAAAACGATAAAAAAGAAAGGAAAATAACAACAATAAAAATAAAAGTTCTTACTCAGCTTTTAGTCAAGTGTTTCAGTCTTTCTTTAAACATTCGTAATTGCAATGTTGGCATTCCTTACACACTGGGTTACGTACGACCTCCCAGTGGTATGATAACTGTGGGATGACATGCTTAGTTTACATTGTGTTAATAATAATAATAATAATAATAATAATAATAATAATAATAATAATAATGATAATAATAATAATAATAATACAGTGCGACCACCTCTCGTCAGCGACCAGTTTTCTTAATTACTAAACGTTTTCCCTTTTGTAAGCGACCACACAATTTTCTTTTGTTTTTAACTCCCCCCACCCCTTGGGGGTGGGGAGGTCTTGCAACATTATCGCATTCCTGGATGGTACAAAAAACGGAAATTTCTCTATGGGAAGTACCGGATTTTTTCGCGAAATTGACTTTTCATATGACAACATTTAACACAAGGGGTAAATCTCAGCAGTTATCATATGCGAATGAGGCAGGATTTTCATCCAATATGGTCTGAGCTCTCGAAAGCGACCACCTCCCGTAAGCGACCATCGTTTGATATTTTGGGTGGTTGCTTACTAGAGATTCCACTGTAATAATAATAGTAATAATAATAATAATAATAATAATAATGTGTGCTAGGTACAGCACACATTTTGAGTAGGGTGTTATCAAGCTAAAAACTGGCTATCCCCTAGTGCCCCAGGACCATGGTTTGGTCTCGGCCCTAGGGACTCTA
>OMLO01002511.1_pt1 | contig 14879 bp, 9 predicted proteins | sample 1674811 | NCBI WGS metagenome assembly OMLO01 (sample SAMN06265003, study PRJEB25207) | coral metagenome | isolation source: Coral host | place: Mexico:La Bocana,Puerto Morelos, Mexico | collected 2008-11-13 | reverse complement strand
GAGGCTAAATTTTCACTGGGTAGGGGAGAATAATCCACTGGGTCGGGTTCCGCTGGGTCTGTTACAGAGGGGTGTTTGTTGTAATGTTTGGACCCTAGTTGAACCTGATAATTTATGCGAGCCGCCCCAGTAGCAAGTGTACCCTACTTAACAAGAGTTTCCGCAGGCTAGGCATGTGCTTTCGGCAGAATTCATATTGTGTCACTAGAGTTTGTTGTGGTTCGTTGCTATAATATACTCTGCAACCATTTACTATTGGATATTTCGAATTACATACACACATATTTTATAGGAACTCCCTTTAACAGGGCTTTTCAGTGCTTTAACAGAATTCCCAAATTAATATTAGCTTCCGAGTTTCCCAGAAATCCTCTTTGTCGTATGTTTATGTTTCATATCTTTTCTTGATGTTTCTTCAATTAGGTGTATATACTTAACACTGAAGTTTTCAACTTGTTTTCTACTATTCCAGGGGTACACAACGACCGAACCTTTCCAAAGACATCAGAAGTGTCTAAAATGGATTTCTCTATGTTCTAGAGGCCTTTTTAGTTAATTTGGAGATGCCCTAAAAATATTTATCTGTTCGGATATTTAAGGGGAACTTAAGTCGTTTCGAAAATTCTAGGGTCCTTTTTTGAGTCATCAGAAAGTTTTAGCTATCCTGATGGGTTTTTTTCGAAAGTTCGAGGACACTGAGAAAACATATTTTCAGTAGAAAATATTAGGGGGAAGTTTTTCGTTATACGCGTGCCTATAGAAATTTCGCGAAAATACTAGGCAATATAAGTGCTTATCCGAATATTATAGGCGTAAAACTGAATAATTTGATCGTTTTTGATGCTCAAACCACAAAAATAAATGCCTAGCTCAATCGCCTCAATCGCCCTTAACTTTCATTAGGTTCATGTACATTCCTGATTACCTCTAATGCTCACCGGCGAAACTTTTAGCATCGATTTAGCAGCTTTTGGAATAATTACGCCAGACGAAAATTTTAGAGAACAAAGAAAACCGTCCGAAAATTATAAGACGTGATAAAGTGAGCACGTCAATTCCGAAAATTCTAGGGAAACTTTATGGTTTTCCGAAAAAAATGAAAAGAAGAGATATTTTACCGAAATATTTCGTTGGGCGCCCCTGCTATTCTCCAGTTTGGACGACGACCAATCCCAGTCTGTCTTTTCCTCGAAAAGTCTGTCTTTTCCACGGATTTTCGAGGAAAAAAGAGACTGCTCGCAGTCTACCTTCGTAACGATTTTCGTTTACGGATAAAAACAACTCATTGCCGGCCAAATTTCTTTAGAATCGACCAGAAAGCAATTCACTTCATGTATGTTCAGTTAACAGTTACACATCCCTCTGTTTTCAGAATAATTCAGGTGTCTCTGTTGTCTTGACCCCAAAATCTTCCACTTTGTCATTACAACCGACACAAGTGACAAAACTGAAACATAAAGATATGCAGGTATGGACTCTATGTACCGAGAATGTTCCAAAGGAAACTTAAGGTACACTATTAAAGGAGAATTAACATTTCGAGTTTGTGACAAAAGAGGGTTAAGTTTAAGAAAGGGTTAAAAGAAAAAAAAAGTTTTGGAACACCACCAGACAGTTGAACACCCCAAAAGAGCACCCAAGGTTGGTGGGCAAATGTCTGGTGTATGTCAATTTTTAACTTCAAATTCTAATTTTAAAGCAACATCAAATCTTCAACATTTCCTATTTCCATAAATTTCACTTATCCTTTGAGAGAAACTATATATTCCCTGATATACCCAAAAATCACTGGAAGATTTACAAAAAAAATCCAGAAACATAGATATGTGATACAAGCATAAAGATTTTTGATAGCTTGAGAAGTGAATAATTCCTGGGAATTCAAGCTATAGCTACTGTCAAGGTTAAAGAAGGGAAGATGATCACAAATTTAAAATGTCTGTGAAGATTAGAAATTGCAGCATTGTGGCATTGTGGCATTATAGGAAGATAATAAGCTTAGCACCAAAACAAGGCCTAATGTAAGTCTAAGAAATGCCTCCCACAAGGAAGGCAAAGCGCTTTCAGGTTCACACCAGACTGGCACTCTGTTACATTGCCGTTGTTTAGTGATTGAAAGTTTGCTTGTCTTTTACAGAGTGAGTAACTTAACAATAAGACCTTGGTTCGTTGACTGCCATTAGACATTATTAAAACAGGTGAAATTAAAAAATCTACACTGGTATTTACATCTAAAGAGACTGAATGATTTCTTTACTAGTCATAAAATTCCCAACTAAAATAACAGAAAATTATCCATTCAACTGGATTTAAAAAAGTTACATTTCGTATCTGGCAACAAGCAAAGTTCACTTTATCATGTTCTACATAGCTCCCCAGTCAGCACTAAACAATAACTGTGCCACGATGATAAAGTTGTATATTAAATAACATAATGGAAATATTCCATCTAGAAAAGATCTAAAACAAATTATACTTGGTTGTTTTAATTGAAAATCTATCTTCCAATTTGTATTCTCAAAAAGCCAAATTATATGATTTCTAACAATGATAACAATATTCCTTCCTAAAAGTAACTAATTGAGCTAATTGGCATCTTGTGTGTCTGAATCGCTGCTCTTTCCGTTCATCTGCAATTGTCTCTCAACTCTTGTTTTCTGCATAGTCTCTAGCATGTCTTTCATTCTAGACTGAAGAGAATCGTTCCAGTTTTCCAGCTTGTCAAGACAAGAATTTAGCTGATCCAACTCCTGATCAAGGGCCTCATACTCTGAAACAGAAAAATTTTAATAGGAAGGGTACATTATGAACTTAACAGCACAACTAGGAAAATATTTGAATGTTTTTTACCAGCAATGTGTTGTTCCAGCACAACCCCTGTGGGGCTGTGTTTTTTGTTTGCATCTGGGAATCCCAGTTTAGTTTCATACTGGCATTTCGGACCCTACAACCCCATGTAATTGACCTTTTAAGGAGGTTTGGCCACAAAAAGCATAATCTTCCTCATCCCAAAAATCTTCTCTGCATTTCCAAAATTCACAGCTAGCATTAGTAACTCAAACAGGAAGCTCACAGGGATAAAACTAACCAAGACAGGTGGGTCATGGTTCAAGACAAATATATTTTTTGTGAGCTCTAGACTAGCATCCTTAGCCTTGCAAAAGAAACTCTGAGAACATGCAACAAAAAAGAAACAGGAAGCCCTTTGAAACTTGCAGTGAAAATTCTATGTAACAAATAGTTTTTTTAAGAACCGCTTGCCACCTTCATCTAGTAAGCTGTCAGTGAGTGAACTGCATGGCTTTGTGTATTTAGTGCAATTGCACAAGCTTATCTTTATGGTACTACAGTTTAGCAATTACATTACCAAACATGGCGGTCTAACGTGGTCCATAACAAGCAAAGCAAGTTATAATTAAAAGATTGTCAGATTTTCAAACTGAAAGTGATAGCTAAGCATTTTACATTTCGCTCATAGCTCATGAAGTTCAATCTTTTTCACCACATCACAAATTACAAACTGGTAATTCAAATTACCTTTCTCATCTTCATCGACTTCCCCGTTCTCTAAAGCCCGTTCTTCCACTTCCGCCTTTCCGTTCACATCATCGAAACCGTTTTCGTCAGCCATGTTAATGGTTAATCCACTTGCTAACCACCACATGTCTGTTACACCACGTATTTAACGAGTCTTTGTGCGAGGAGAGCTGGGTCGGATTGATCCGTGATGCAATTCGCGCTGTAAACCTTCGAGTAGAACTGAAATTTTCACTCGTGTACCGGCTTCGTGAATTTAAATTGTTTTCAACTAATATCGACATGGCTAAATGGGGAGAAGGTGATCCGAGGTGGATCGTAGAAGAGAGAGCTGATGCTAAAAATGTAAACAATTGGCACTGGTAAGTAATCGACCGTTTGTAAATCTTGCTGCACGTGGCTACTACAACTTGACGTATTGAACTGTGAGCTTAAGCCTATTTATATCAAAACGTTGTTAAGGATGTTATGATCACGTTTACAACAACATTATCTTGTGTGTCTTATAACAGGACAGAGAAAAATGCAACTCCTTGGTCCAAGGAAAGGCTGAAGACACTTTTAAAGGATTTAGAAATCGAAACTGATCAAGGTAGATTTACCAAAATAAGCTTAATTAAGCTTTAATAATTTCAGTTCTGTATGAAAATAGTCTCTGGATTCCCCTACATTTTTCTAGATTCACGAGAAACGGATCGCGGAGGACTTGATATTAGTATGCAATTTGATGTGATTGTTTCCAGTAGAGAATATAATATTACTTGTAAATACCCACTACATGCGTGCTTTGATCAACAATGTTATTTACATTTGCACTCGACTTAAATTTAACTTTTCTTAATTCTTAGTTTCTCTTACCACGTATCCTTCTCCGCACATTTAAAAAAAAAAAAGAATAAACTTTGTAGGTCAATAATATGTTTATTAAGTAATCAAATAAAGGTAAAGACCTTTTTACCATGCAAACATTATTTTATGACAGTCACTATAGTCATGTTCTATATGTGAATTTAATTTGCGTACATGTACCTTGAATTTTTGAGGAAAAAGGTGATCTTTTAAGATAACTGACTATGCTTTACTCCCTAAATAAATTGCAGGAAAAGTGAAGATAACTGATGTTCAAAAAATTGATGGTGAAGCTTATGCAAAGTAAGTTTCTAGCCTCTTGTCTCTGACCACTGCATGTAGTAGTTTCAAGGTCTAAAAGTAACTGACTGTATACCTTATATTGATATTTGCCAGCTTTATATTGTGCTAGGCTTTACCCTGCTGATTCTATTGAAAAACAAAATGTAGCCACCTACTTGAAAACTTTGTTAGAAGACTGAGTTCTGCAAAACAATAAAATTTATTACTGCATTAGGTAATCTATGTTGAAGGTTTTTTCAGCCTTTCATGGTTTAACCTGAAAAGTTAGCGTTATGGGAAGCAATTGTAAAGTAGTTTCGGGAAATTTCTAGCATACACTGCATATTTTCCAGAACTTCTAGAACTGTCTAGAACATTTCTGCCACATGCAGTGTTGGAGACTAAATTTTAACAGCACTCACCATTTGGAATGAGCCTCAAAACCCACTTGCTTGGCAAAGTTGAGATGCCCCCCTCTCTCTCCCCCCCAAAAAATTCTCTGCAATGATGTACAAACCATATATTTTTTTTGTTATCCAGAAAATAAAGAGGAGTATCATCAACATTTAAGTGTAAATAATTTCCCAACAAATGAAGATCGCACATGACAAACTGGCGAGTGGTCAATGATTTGTACTCACCCTTGAATGCTTTCACACTTGCTTGGGCGAGTGCTAGTTTCCAACACTGTACAGTATAACAAATATGATATAATGCTATACAAATAATACTGAACATTGTACTGTAAGCTCTTAGAATATTCTAGAATACTTTGTGTTATAAGGTTTAGCTACATGCAGCTAGTAGTTGTGGTTGTTTTATCAGCAGGAACCAACTGTTTTGAGGAGCTATGTTAAGAGACGTTTGATAAGAGATGCTAAAAGTCAGTTGTAACATACACTGTCTGTAGCATACATGTACATGAAAGCAACAGGAAGTGCTAGGCATTGTTATGACAGTATGGAATATTAAGCCTAATAATATGAAATTCAGCCTAAGCCTAAAATTAAAATGAAATATTAAGCCCAAGAATAAAACTGAAATATTTAATATTTAATATTTCATGAGAAAGTCTACAAAGTCTACATTCAGTTCTACATTATCATTATCTACACACTCATTTAGTAGCACTTACTGGATACTCTCTACATGTAAATGTGTTTGTTTTCATTTCTAAAAATGTTCAACTCTTTTCTTTTCAGCAACAGAAAAGCAAAATTGATATTTTTCTATGAATGGGTAATAACATTAGACTGGTCAGGTGAGTATTTATTTGAAATTGTTAGTAAGAGGTCAGTTACAAATAACAAATAAAATATTTTTATTAAATAACCTTAGTACTAAATTACAAATTAATACTTTTTTTGTGTGTGAACCTTTTTACATGTACATTTGTTTGCATATTTGTCTCATGAATAATGATTTGAAGTACAGTAAACTTATAGGTGCAAAAGGCTGACAGTGGTTCAGAATTTTCCACAGATGGACGTAGTCTGAATTTTCTCTTTTTTAATTTAGAGCAGGCTTGTACTAAAAACCACTTGTGTTGTCATACTTGACAGAAATAATACAACAATGATTTAAAGTCTTACTACTGGTATATGGTTACTGTCTAAAAACAGACCCTAACCCTACAGGAATGTGCATTGTAGTCTTTCAGTTACAGAATGTTACAGACTGGACACAATCTCAACAGAACTCCTTGTACTCATGGTAGTCTGTCGGTTTACAGTTGCAGCAAATTTGATTTCCCTGTAATTTTCAACAGGTACCTTAAAAGATAGTGACAAAGTATGGAAAGGAAAGATCGAGATTCCAAATCTTAGTGAAGAACATGATGTTGAGGATGTGAATGTGAGTTGACTTTCATTTCAGTGTTTCCCAGTTAGCTTCTAGAGCTTAAGTTTTATAAGAAAAAAAAAGTTTATGTAGACTTCCTGACCAATCATATTTTTTACATCACAATGTTTGCCAATTTTAGCTAGGAAAGAAATGAATGCCCCTAGAGAAGTTCTCATTCTTTGGCTAGCTTATATCTCAGAATGGTTTTAACTGTTTTTTTTATTGATTCACACAGGTGCTAGTGACAACTGAAAAGAGTTCAGATGACAGTTATCAGTTGAAAGAAATTGTGAGATCAGTTGGTGCGGGATTGATAAGGGAAAAGATGTCGCAATATATCAAAGAACTCAGGCAAGGTATCATTGAAAATTAACTTGTACAGCTGTGAGTCACAGAAACACCCAGTACTCATTGTTATTAGTATTGATAAATTATAAATTAAATGCTTTTATTAACAAATTGTAATGCGGCAAAGCCCATTGGTTAGTCAGTTAGGTCTAAAATTACGGTTTTGTTGTCTGATAAGCTTACCACCCATTTCTTATAAATTTCTGAACATTAATTTTTGTTGATGTTCTAGAATTCAGTCAAGGGATGATTCTCCCATCTAAAGACAGCCCAGTTCTCCAGAGATCATCTTCTGATGCACCCAAGGCTGTTGTTAATGATCCTGCTGGTTCAGGAGATGCAAATAAAAACAAAAGTAAGTGGCTGGATATATATCATACTTTGTTATTATATAAATTAAAATAATCATGAGTAATCTAGATAAATTTTGGGACATTTGATTTATGCGTAATTTTTGTGAAAAAAAAAATCTTATAATTATTATATAATTGTATCATTTTACATAGAACATTGAAATTGTGACTATAATGTTTCTTAAAAATCTCACAACATGTCAATATCATCTTGATATTATTTATAAAATGAAGAAATATAAAATATATGATATCAAAAGTTTGTGTGAATTGAATTGTACTGACAGTAATAGTGTAGTAAAATATTCTGTTTATCAATCATTTTGTTGCAGGGTTTACTTTCTGTTTTGTTACTGTACAAAGGGATTTTTGATATGACTGCTGTCAATTGTGTAATCCATATTAACAACTGCCTAGCGAAATAGATATTGGGTGCCCAAGGCATCCATGAGCTTTCTCTATTTGCAGCCAGCTCCTAGATGGAGACTGAGCTCCACTGCTGGTAAATCTTGGCAACCCAGCCATGAGCTCCCACATGGACGGGAGAAAGGGGACACCCGTCACACTGATAAAACATTAGAACGAAAAGGGAGGGACAGGGGAGGGGAAACAACTCCTGAGCAGAGTCCCCATGCTTGAGACTCAGATGCTGGAGAAAAGCACTGGCAATGTGAAACTACTTGAACGCCATGTGGCTCAAGAGCATGTGAAATCCTGGTGCATGCACAGAGGTAAATGCTGCTGAATGCAAATGCAAGACTTGGGCTCCACAACCATTAAATTGCATTTAACTGCATTTAATCAAAGGTTCTTTATCTACTTATTTAGCTGATACAGCACAAGTGGGCTGCCCAATCTCCACAAAAAAGCTGACCATGACACAAGAGTTTCTTACCACTGCAGAAGAACTCTATACAGCCTTGACAGAACAACAGGTAAATAAATTGCAAATGTCAAGGGTAACTTGAAAGGTGTTGGACAAGAAGGTCTCCTATATTCATTGGCCATTTTTGAAAGAGCTAAAAAATAACTGAATTTTGAAGTTTTTTTTTCACTGGTTTGCTCTTTGTTTTGAGAGAAAAGTGGTATTTTTTGGAGATCTTTTGTTTGTTTCACTGAACAGGGAAGTCACCAAAGTGTTGCATTTGCTAACAGTTGTTCAAACTGATACAAGTCTTTATTATATTCATATAATTAAGCCAACATCTCATTCATTTGCTGCTTTGTAAGCAATTAAAATCACTTACCAGTAATATGTTATAGATTTATAGTATATTATGTAAACTATATGTCATCCTTAAAAGTGCTGATTGGAACAAGCTGAATTTGTTTAGTTGTGACATCGATTTGTCCGACTCCAATGCTTATGTTGATAAACTCTGTGATCTATTTTGAAAAGTGACATTTTGTCGCCATTGAGCTGTGATCAATAAGTATTTGTCGAATTGAATCAATAGGCCTGAAAAATTATATTAGTAAAGGGATACAAAATGGTAGTTCTAATTCTCAACTTTGGTATTATTAATATAAAGCAATACTGAATAGGCATAATGAATATTAGGTGTACATGGGTTGACAGCCGCTGAGCATCCATCTTTAGCTTCTCATCTCATTTCAAATTATATTATCTACTTACTATAGAGAATCGAAGCCTTCACTCAAAGCTCTGCAAAAGTGGATGCAAGTCGTGGAGGTACATTTGTCCTGTTTAATGGCAATGTTACAGGAAAATTCCAAGAATTGGTAAGTCAAAATTTAAAGTACAAAAGTTAGAAACAGTTATTTTTTTTCCAAAATACATTCCTTGCACAACTAATAATAATTGAATATGTAGCTTCAAACTCCCTTTTATTTCAAACTCAAACCAATTTCTCTTGATGATGGTGGCAATCCGGCCTTTTATCACATAAGCATTCCCAATTGCATAATATATTGCCATATGTGATATAAGGCCAGATTGCCACCATCATTTAGCAGGAAGGCCTCAGATAAGTCCCTTGGCAGGGACGAAACATACATATGTAAGGCTAGCCATAGTTATCCATTGTAAAATTCTGCACTTTTTTCAAGCTCATTATTTTCAACAGAGTTTTGTCCTGTTAAATGAAAATCAACCATTGTTTTTCAACCTCTACTGGTCTGGTAGAGTTGTAAGACGATTACCTTGTGTGCTAAAACTACCTCTTGCCTTTTTCACTTCAAGGTTTCTGAGGAGAAGATTGTTATGCAATGGAGATACAAAAGTTGGCCTGAAGGTATAAAATCTAATTACTGGTAATTTTACAGTTAGCTTAAAAGACTAGTATATACTTTATATTTGTATTTCAGCCTATTTTAAATAATATTTTCATTGATAGATTACAATGAGCAAGTTTGAGGAACTATAGCCAAAGTTGCTGTGGTTTAGAAATAATTTAAAGCATATTTCAGAAAGTCAGGAGCAAGGCTCTAATTAAACATTGAATTCAAACTATACATTAGTCATGTTGTTTTATGATCAGTCCTAAGGCTCCGTTCACACTACTCCTGAGAAATTTTAAATTTCACTCTGAAAATGCATCCAACGTTTTTCATCCACACTACACAAGTCAAGAGAAAGTTCAAAATTCACCAATCATTGATCATCATTTTTCTTGTGTTTGAGGAAAACTCAGGCAGGGAAATCACATGATTAGCAGTTTGAAGAACATTTTGAAAAGCTCTGTTTTTGTAATGGATTAGTGCACATTATTAAGTTCTCTTGCATACGGTGGACAGCCTGGCTACAACTAGAATAAAGTTGGTGTGACATCACACAATTTTTACCAACTTCGAACACTAAGTGAAGATCTACACTGTACATGTATGTACATGTTTTTCCCTTGACATTCTTACAGAGGACCCAGCTTGATCATAATGAACATTTGCCTTTTTATTTCACCATCTAGGTCACCACTCAAAAGTAACAATCTCATTGGATCAGAAAGATGACCGTACCGAGTTAAAGCTGATACAGACTGGAATCCCAGAAGATGACTTTGAACGTACGAAGGAGGGATGGAAGCAGTTCTATTGGGGAAACATGAAAAGAACATTTTGCTGGGGAATGCGATACTTCTGACTAGAACTTCTGTATGATTTGGCATTGTTTTACTTTGAACATGTTATTGTTACATGAAATGTCAATAGGCAATACCCATGGTACATGAAATTATTTTTTTCTGACTCATAGCTTGACGTGGCTAGCTTAAAGTGCAACTAACCCCAAACACTATTTCCGCAAAAATGTAAAATTAAAGCTGTCCCAAAGGAAACTTTGACATTTTTTCGCAGCATCTGATTTTTTGCGAGCAACAAAACTACATGAAATTTGATACCTTTTGTGTCACAACCGAGCTAGTTTGACGTCACAAACTGTTTTGCATGCGTGTTCACAAAGACTTGATGTGATGTAAATGAGTCTATGACATCAACTGGGAAATAGACCCAGGCCCCTCACTAGCTTGGTCGTTACACAAATGATAACAAATTTCAGCTACTTTCCGTTAATTTTTAAATCCCTTAAAACTATCAGATACTGAGAAAAAAGGGAAATTGTTTTTGTGAATGTTGCTAAGTTTCATGTCAACTGCAAAAAAAAAAAAATTGGGGTTAGGTGCACTTGAAAGTGGCATCTCGTCATACAAATTATTTCTGGTCAGCTTCGAGAATTTTAGTATTGTCTGTTCATTTCTTTGAAGTATTTCTATGTCTTTTCATGCAGAAAGAATTACTTTTTATACATTTCAACAAGATGTGCATTTATTAGTTACTATAAATATTGATTTGGGATGTTTACCTGTGTGATTTCTTTGTATGCGGTTATTCTACTGACAAAATCGACAGTATTTTGTTAGAAATTTAAATCATGGGAAAGTGCAAGAGCAGGAAAGAGTAGAAAACCTAACTGTACAGCTTAGCAGAAGTTGGCTGATTTGTTTTGTTAATGGTTTGCTTAAGTAGGAACACCATTGAAAGCTTACATACACTGTACATATAATATAATAATATTATTTTTATTATTAATAATTAGTTTCTTAGTTGACTACATATAAAACCTTCACAAACCTGTCTTTTAATGCTACAGTAAAAGGCTTCTGTGAGAAATAATAAATAATTTTTGTTTTCTTGTTTGTGCAAAGTGTTGTAAGAGAAAAGTTAACCATTAAGAAAATCCTTGTGTGCAAGTTATATCTGCTAAGCTGCATAGCATACTACGCTGCAATAAAGCATAACAGAAGTGTTGTTTCTTCAGAAATTGTGTTTAACGCAGTTCTGTGTGTAATGCATTCACTTTACTCACTCATGAGATCTTGACTTACCTGTTGACAGAAAAAATTTCAATGTGGACAAACTTTACTTGTTGCCCTCTAAGTCTTAAATGAAAATACAATTCAAAATTCTACACCTGATTCACATCCCATCCAGAGAGGGGGGGGGGGGGGGGGGGGGGTGTAGAAAATACTCCAAGTTGCTTCATTCTATGGTAAGCTCTGACTGTCTCTCCTGAATTCTGGGAATTTTATTTAACCATAGTAATACAATGAGCAACGTGTCAATCAAAGTAGTTTTTGTCCTCATATTCCCTTACCAAATTGTTTAAGATGGTGACTCTATTATCGAATGTGATGGCCTGACAATTTAAGCACCAAAATAATAGTAGAACCATCTGTTTGTAACCGAAAGAAGACCTACTTATGAGGTTGGGCTCATCAATAGTTCAGATATTTTCAATTAAAGTTGAAGTAATGCTGGTAGAGTAATGACAGAAGTAGTAAGATAGTAATGAAGTAATGCTGTCTGCAAGAATTTGCAGGCATTTCATTACCAATTTATCACTTGACACCTGTGCCGGCTGTGACAACTTTAAGCCTTTGTTCCACATCTGACATCATCATCTTTGACCAAAATTGGCAACACTTATACTCAAATTCTGAAGGAGGAAAAGATCTTTCCATTGACACCCAGGTCAATGGAGCCTTAAATATACAGAAAAATGTTTAGAAATTTGAGTGAAAAACTAAATTTCCCTCAGCTACACTTAGCTACCCCACAGGAAGAATTTCCCATTACGATGGTGCTTTCTCGGAAATTCTTGGACTGGAAGAAAGCCCATTAGAACATAGAAAAGAGAAAGGACAGGCAAAAAAGTACCGAAAGCCTTAATATATGCATCACATTCTTGTCTGGTTCTCAAAATTTTGATTTCTGCACATGCCAGAACAGAAATGTCATAAAATGTGATGCTAGTGGAAAGGCGTGCTGTCGTGTAGCAAATGCCTTTTTAAGTACATGTACATGATTAGGAGATAATTTGGCTTGTGTCCAACCTCCAGGTGCCACTGTGGATAACAAAATATCTAACCCTGACACCTCTAATTTATGTAAATAGAAGATAAATTTGTGCCTGTTTAGTATCAAAAAAAAACTTTTTTAATGGCATATACATGTGCAATATACAAATGAATGTTATTCGCTTTACAAAATAAAGTATCATATAATTTATGATGTTCTGTATTTTTTTATTTACATGTAAAATGTTACTCTTTTTTGGGGGGCCTATCAAACATTCCAGCATAGATCTTTTTTTCCTTTTCTCGCACTTTCTTCTGCTCTACTTCCAGCAATCCCAGCATTTTCTTGATACTTGAATCTGTGAAGACAGCGAATTAGCACAAAATTATCTAAAGTCAAAGTCACACTAACATCATGTGAGATCCCACAACAAATAAAATGGTTTCACTTTGTAGTTATTAAATATGTCAACTCAAAACGTCATGGTAACACAATGAGAGAAACTAAACAATGCAAATATGCTGTATTAATCAGAATGCTGATTGTTTGAATATTGCATGACAACATTGCGTGACAAGGGCAGATCGAGGAATTTCTGAAAGAGGTGTTGTACACCTTAATAACTTTCCACAACCTTGGTGTCTATGGCAAGCACTACATGTGCAAGCTTCTACCAGGGTCTGGGGTTATCCCTGTCCAGAATTTTTTTCTGATTTTACCTTCTAAAATACAATTTCCAAAATTCCTGACACTTGAATTAAGTGTCTGTGAAGGTATGTTTAAAGTTTACCTTAGTTCTAAACCAGAAAAACAACAGTAATGCAGTTGTGAAAATAATGTATATTATCTTCTCATTGCTTCAACAAATTAAACTTGCATACCTTTTGGCTCCAATTCCCCTGCAGCCTTTAAGTCTATTTCTGCTTTTTCAAAATCCTTCATGTGAAAGTAGGATTGCCCTCTTCTGAATAAGGCTTTGGCATTTTGTGGCTGAAGTTTTAATGCCTACAAAACAAAACATCGATTGTTGCTGAATTTCTAGTTGACCTTCAACACTTAACAAATGAAGAAATCTCCCGTTGGCGGTTTGGGAGAACAAGGAAAGCTACATGAAAACATCAGCCACGACCAAGGATTTCCACAGCATTCCTGAGTATTCCCAAACTTTCACGAATTTTATTGCAATTCTAAATAAACACAGAGACAATGTTCTCTATTTCTCGGTAAAAACACCACGAAAAAAAGAAAGTTAAGTCGTTTGTATATTCTGATTATCAAACTATAGTGGAGACTGTGTACAAGACATGGACCCAGGTCCATGGATCACCCCTACAGACCTGGTCCATGCACCCATGAGTTCTGAGGTCAACCAGTCCTTGTTAACACATGTCCTTGAATGGAGCAGTTGTTAAAGCCTCCTACCTCGTTACAGTAAAACTCAGTTCGATCCCAGCGACTGTCTTTCGTCAAACAAGCTAGAAATATTGAAATTGAAACAAGATCTTAATGGAAAATAATAAGCTTGGGTGAAAAGTACTTAAACTTAAGCTTGAATTCAAGCTTACATTACACTGTAACATTAATGATCATTTCCACGTTTTCAAATATTTATGAAATGATTTCATGGTACCCTTTACGGCACTTAGACTACGATAGATACGATAAAAGAAAAAACACCCTTGAGTTTACCAGCTAGATTGTTGTAGCAGCTAAATTGAATTTGGTAAATCTCTTCTTTGTCATCGTCCGAAATGCCCTTTTCCAAATAGTCCACGCCGGGCAAGTCGATAAATGACGGATGGTCCAAGAGTCCTTTTACGTGCAGTAATGCTTTATGATAACACTTCATCGCATTCCGAAACTCCTTTTTCTTGAAATAATCGTTTCCTTCAGCTTTCAGAGCAGCTCCCTGCTGGATTCTCTCTTTAGCGCCAACCTTTGAGGGAACAGCAACAGGTTCATCGTCCTCCACGGCCGCCATCTTTGTGAAACTGAGTAACCGCGTTCAACTGGTACTCTCATGTGATTGGCTAAATCACGCGAGCAAACGCTAATCGCGCCTTTAACAGCGCGTGCTCCTCGCGAGTGCCTCTTGCGCTTGACTTATATTATAAACTGGATTTTATCTGTTTTATTGCCGGTTTTCATGTGACGTAGCCACATTCCAAAATTTAAAGTTGCCTTTCCTTCTGAGGTTTCAATTTCATCAGATTATAGATCCTATAGAAACTTGGCGTTTTACAACGTTTTAGCTTGACAGGGCTCTTCGTTTTGCAATATTTTCATGCTTTTGCGTTGCGTGACTAAAATGTCTGCCCGAGAAGGCTGTCGTGTGGGTCAAAAAATGAGTAATCA
>OMLO01002510.1_pt1 | contig 14880 bp, 12 predicted proteins | sample 1674811 | NCBI WGS metagenome assembly OMLO01 (sample SAMN06265003, study PRJEB25207) | coral metagenome | isolation source: Coral host | place: Mexico:La Bocana,Puerto Morelos, Mexico | collected 2008-11-13 | reverse complement strand
GAGCCGGGGTTTTTACACACTCACTGAGAGCCGGGATTGTCTCACCGTTTCACCTTTTCAGGGATAACCAGATTTTGTTTGTTGTGTGTTGGCTTTTGCTTGTTGGGGTGGTTTGTTTTTGTTGTTGTTCTTGTTGCCTGGTCATCCCTGTGTCATCTCGTGAGATGCATAACTATGTCATCTTATCCATGACTGCCATAATTGTCATGATGCGCGCAGCAATGGAGCAAACAAAATCACGATAAGTCGCTGGTTCAACAGCACCAATCACTCTCTCACGTTGTGATATCGTTTAGATGATCGTCAGAGCCTTGGAGCGCGCGCGACATGAGCTCAAAAAAAACTATCCAATCCAAGTTTGTGGAAGAGAGCTAGGGCGCCACCAGTAAGGTCTCGTTTGGCCTTCTCGCAAAGTCCACTGGATACCTTGCTGCCGGGTTCCTAACGCTCACCTAGCCCAAATCCATCCCTGGATCTCCTCGCTTAGTCGGCTTACTGGCTGTGCTTCTAATCCGACATTTCTCCGTGTGTGGTATCTCGAAACCCCCATAACAAATGTGCAGGGGACGGGTACGGCGCTCGACTGTATCCGCCAGGTTCTCGGTCTGTGACCCAACTCTTCCTCGGCGTTAATCAGTTTTGTTTGCATTGTTGCTTAATTTGGTTTTTTGCAATGTCTGGGAAAGTTGGTAAGTCCGTCTTTTCACTTATTTCGCTGAAAGGCTCCGCCCGCGACCTTCATGCAAAAAAGGTGTTGCATCTCAGTGGTTACATTGGAAATGGCTGGGCAGCTCCAGATTTCATCGATAATGAAGAGGTCGTCGTTACCACACTGGCTGCCTGCAAAGAAAGATGGAACACTTTGGCTAAACTCTGCGTGTCTTCATCAACCAACACGTGGGTGAACCAACGGCTAGGGTTGTCAAACGACTGGAATGTATTCATCTGGGGTGCACTGTTACAGAATGATTCACCAACACAGACGGGTGACTTTCACTTCACTTGGGGGCACTACTTCCAATGAAGGGCTGAGAGCTGTGAAAGGTCATGAATGGACAACAACATTCATGCTTGGGCAGAGAGGAATGAGTCTTGGGCAATGGATACTACATCACGGAAGAGAAGGACTGAGGGTTGAGTGGCAGATTGCGTCGGTTTCACACTTTTCATTTCACCAAGTTCCGCGGCTACCTTCGCCGGCTTTTGTTTTTTCGGGGAGTTTGGTTTGTTGTGTTTCTTGTGTTTTCAAGCACCCAGGTCTTTTGCAAATTGCTGCATGAAGTCTTCAACAGTATAAGACTCGCTGACAGACACGTTTTTTTCGGATGCGTTTGTGGCAGATTATGAACTCCTTCACAGAGGCAACATGGTTTCGTTCGTTGAGGCAGCAAGTTCGAAGTCCGGATCTTTGTTTAAGGGGATTAGTTAATGTACCCTAGCAGCTTGCAGCCAAAAAAATTGTTTAAGGGGATTAGTTTGCATTTCACACAGTACATTGTGTTTTGTGAAGTTTTAACTTCACAAACATTTTGCTTGTGCATTTTGCTAAAGTCCGCAAGAAGGGTTAGCTCACGCGTGCGTGATCGTCCTTTATTTGCGTAAAGCGTTTAGGAAAATGCTTTGATTTTCCGGCTGCTTAAAAAAAAAAGTTTGTTTGCAAACAAGTTTGCTCGGATTTGCTTAGTGTTCCGCCTTGTACAATATCACTCCATAATCCGTGTAGTCACTCTGTCATGTTGTGATGTCTTGTGTCATGTCACTTGCTAATCTTTATCTCCCAGACTTTGGTTTAAGGGTGAGGAGGGTGGGTTCCCCACGTTTTTGAACTAAAGGTTCAATCGCTTTTTGTTTGAGCTGGGGGGTGCATGGATCGCCGAGAGCATCGGTTGGAACGTCAGTTGGCTTCTTTTGTGCAACATCTTAGCTTGAGACAGCTGTTTTTCTTACTGACTGAAATTTGTTACGAGCTTCAATATCGAATTGATACTGGTGACAATCTTATCCTTTCTGAATCTGAGAGTGACGTTGAGATTGATCCCTCTTCGGTATCTGACGACGAAGACTTGTGACATATTGGCTTTCCATCGCATCCGATTTCTTAAACATGGCAGATGTGGGGTTAGATGATGACAATGATTTCAGCAACATGTCTTTTTCACAAATCATTGGACATCCTGATTATAGTGATGATGCAGAACGTGGCAGTTCCTTGGGTCTTGGTTCCTTCGAGCGAGTTGGCGATGGTCTCAGCGAGCTTGGCGACGGATCCGTGGCAGACTCAGAACTGCAAGAGTCTTTGAAAAGATCATTGCAACAGGATGACGACAGTTTGGAACATAAGCGTGTTGCTCTTATTCCTAAGTATCCTCCACGAGTTGTTGGCGAGTCAAGTGATGCAGTGTTTGATGCAGTTGTCAGTACATCCAAGAGTCTCATTCCTTTACAACCTTGGGAACATGGTGTGTTTGGGTACATTTGTGGCAACTGTGATATTGTACCTGCTCCGGATTTTCCAAAGCTGGAACAACCTCTGGACTTGGCGCCGCCTCCTCAGATGGATACGGAAGATCCCACGATTGTTGCAACAGACAGAGAACCTGTTTTTAGTCACGCTGTGAAGTTGAGAGCACGATGGACTAGTTACAGTGACGAAGATGCACGGTTGCATGTACTCATGCGTTGGCGAGCAGCACTGTATCACAATCTCGAAGGTTCTGACACTGGTAGAATGCTCAGAGACAACGATCCTTCAACACACCTGGACATCTTGTCTGAAATTTTTGAAGGGAAGAGTACAAACACGCTTGCAAAACGTGTGAACAGCTTGTTGCATTATTTAAACTATTGGCGGTTTACAGATGAAGAGACAACAGATTTCTTGCCCTTTTCTTCGGGCCTAGTGTATGGATACCTCAAACATCTCAGGGTCAACAACAGGTTGTCGGCTGCAAAGGACTTCTTGCAGAGCACCAAGTTTTGTGAACATGTTCTGGGATTGAAGTCGGTTGACAGTCTTTCACGACCTTGGATATCTGGAATCGCGAAGGCTGCATATTCATATACAAAACCGAAGAAAGAGTCGCGACCCTTGACTGTCAAGGAAATCATTCAACTTGAAACTTTTCTCATCAAGGGCTCGTGCCATCATCTGGACAGGTACGCTTGTGGTATCTTCTTATGTATGTTGTATGGCAGAGCGCGGGTTTCAGATCTCAGAAGTGTAAGCAACATCACGTTAGATTTCTGCAATGATTCTGGCGACAGAACAGGCTACATTGAGATCCGGACGACGGACTATAAGAACTCGCGTATCTCGCGGGCAACTGGAAAACCCTACATCATCTTGGTGCCGGTGTACGGCCTCTGCGGTGAAAGTTGGGGACGAGCCTTTGTGAAGGCAGCTGCTGCTAATGGTGTTGACCTCGAATCTTTGATTGGGCCTATGTTGCTTTGTCCAGATGCCTCGGGACAACTTACTCATCGGTATCCTTCGTCCAATGAAGTGACGAACTGGGTCAATGGCATTCTCAACCGTTTGATCCATGATCGTCAACCTGGATTCACATCGCATGGACTGAAGGCTACAATGTTATCATGGGCCAGCAAAGCTGGTGTTGATGAGTATGACAGACATGTCCTTGGGGGACATAGCATGAAGGGTCGTCAGGTGGCTGCAACTTATGCAAGAGACATTTTGACGGGGCCAGTCAAGAAGCTAGAGGAAGTCATTGCCTCGGTTAGGCACGGCAACTTTTTACCAGATTCTACAAGGGCGAACATGTTTCCTCGATCATCTGGTGTATCCTCAGGTTCAAAACCAGTTGAAACGCATCTTGCATCGACAACATCTGGATCAGTCCTTGTTGACACGAATTCTGTGGTGGACGGTGCAAATGTTCCTGGTCCCGTTGAAGATCAGGAGAAGACTGTTGAAGTAGAAAGTGGTGGCGAGAACGACGACTCTTCGAGCTCATCATCCACGACTTCTGAATCGGAACCGGATGACGTTGTAGCAGAGGAATGCATGTCGAAATCACCACACCAGATTCCTTTGGCGAAATTTCATTGGAAAGACAACTGCAACATCTACAAACATGTTCGAACAAAGAAGCTCCATTTGCAATCAGAAGGTTCTGAAACTGGAACATTCTTGTGTGGTCGCCATATCTCTGATGACTACTCCCCGTTTTCAGGGACGATTGCTTGTGAGAGTTGGAAGTGCAAACAGTGTGATAGTTGCAGGCCATTGCACGATGTTGGATCGATGATTTCCCATTTAGATCGCATGCAGGCCAAACGCGCCTTGGACCGATGACGGAAAAGAGATGAATTTCATGTCAGCGTTTGAATGCATTCAGAGATTGTTCGTGTGCATGCTCATGACAGTTTGTTGTTCTTGCAACATGTATGAGACATGCTGTGTTGAGTGATAGTCGGTTAGTCGACTTACTGTGGTCTTGACATCAAGGACCTTGAGGTCTTGATGCATTTTTCTGAATCCTCATGCCGCAGGTATGAAGATATGTTCAGAAAACGAAGTGTCAACATGAGGTAATGTTGACAGATGCATTTTATTTGCATTAGATCTTTCAACATGTATCTTGTCTGCATTGTGTTTCTTTCAGGAAAAAAAAGAGGTTCAAATTATGTCAAATTTGAACCTACTTTTTCTTTTGAAACGAAGTTTTCTGTTTGAGACTATCATGATTTGTGACCTTTCTTTTTCATTGAATAACAGCAACATCGATAACTTCGTCCGGCCATCATGTCTACACTTCTATCCAGTGAAGCTGTGTTCGATGAGAAGGCAGCAGAGTGTGGTTTGACAGTTGCCGCAATCAATGAAATGAAACGACAGAATATACATAACCTTGGAACCCTTGCTTTTTCAGCAGGACAGCCTGGGCAGGTAGCAACAGATGACATGTTAAGCAGGTTGGTCACCATAGGTGGCGTTGCTCCTACAGTCGGTGTGCTTGGCTCAGTTCGTAGACTGGTTTTCATTGCACAATCATTAGCAGTCGCAGACATGAAGCAACAAGTTGAAGGGCCGTCAGAATCTCAGAAGAAGGAGCTGGCACCTGCTGAGCGAGAGGCACGCATCACGAGACAGAAAAATCAACTTGTCGGTCTGACACTCAATGGTGAACTTGAATGTGCACATGTATGCTATGACCATGTCTTGACGATGCTTGAGAAGAACACCATAGTGTATTTAGAACCTGCCAAGTTTCCTTCAAGACGATCAGAACTTGCAAGTGAAAAGCATGTCAAAGAAATTACGTTGGATTCAAGCAAGACCTTGAAGCTTTCCGACAAGAAACAGGACCTCACGTGCGACACTCATTCAGAGCTACTCCTTATTCAGGCTCTTCAGCGGAGAGCCCTTGCCTTAGACCTTGTAGGTGTGGCGACTTATAGCGAAGTGGAAAAGTACAATGCATTTCTCACCATGCATTTACAAACAGCTCCGCCTCCTGGTTATGGGAGGATTTCAGTTGCACAAATTTTACAAGCAGACAGGCAAGCGTGGATGAGGCTTGCAGAAAAGCTCAATCAGGGCATCAGACGTAGACCAGACAATTCTTTGCCTATGGATAGGGCCCTCAATGAGTTGGAGGCAGATCCACGTGTGACTTTCTATCTTCTGCCGCTTCCATCTCATGAGACAAAACGCACACAAGTCGATACAAATCCAGATGATTCCAATCCAAACAAGTATGTCAAAGGTGGGAAAGGTAAGAAGGGTAAGGGCAAAGACCGTGCCCCACCTAAGAACCTTCCGGATGAGCTCAAAGGAAAAGTCACTTTGACGAAGACTGGGAAGCGAATCTGCTGGAACTATAATCTGCCTCAAGGTTGCAACAGTGGCGTTCGAGATGGTCAAGCTTGCGACCGTGGATTACACATATGTGCTGAGCCGAAGTGTGGGAAACCGCACAGCATGCAGAACCACCCCAAGGGTGGTCAGTGAGTACATCAAGAATTCTTACAACGAGCCCGCAGCAGGTTGTCGGGCAAAAGTTTCACATCACTTTACTTCGTAGAAGTATTTTGTGGCACAGGCCGCCTTACGGCCACAATTAGACGATTGGGGCTACGTGACGCATTCGGGGTGGATCATATTATGCACCCGAGGTTGAGAAGTCCTGCAATCAAATTAGATCTTTGCACGGAGGAAGGTTTAGAAATTTTTCGAAGATGCCTTGACGAAGAACATCTTTGTTGGGTGCACTTCGCACCACCTTGTGGAACGAGCAGTCGTGCTCGTAACATTGTTAGACGTGGACGCTACAATCCTCCCCCATTGCGCTCCCTTGCTGAGCCTGATGGGTTGGCATCTATGCCCATGCAGTTTCGCAGTCGAGTCAAAGCTGCCAATCATCTCTACGAGATAACGGCCAAAACGGTGCTGGATCTTCATTTGCGAGGCGTTTTCTGGTCAGTTGAAAATCCTTATAGATCTTTCATGTGGAATACATCTTTTTGGAACAAATATACCGGACACCTACGATATCGCAATCTTATCTTGGATCATTGCATGTTTGGGGGCCAACGTCCAAAACGAACAAGAATTTCACATTGCATCCCTGCTTTTGACAAGTTATCGGTGCTATGCGACGGTTTACATCCTCATTTGCCGTGGGGTCAGTCGGAAGGTCGTTGGGCCACAGCAGAAGAAACTGCTTATCCATTGCAGCTATGCAAGGCGTTAGCACAACAATTTTTGGAGCAGGTCATTTCTTTCGGAGTTACTCCCCCACCACAGTCAATGAGCGATGTTACTACACATGACGATGTAGCTTTTTCAAGAGCTTTTGGAGGAAAACAACCCCGTGGAAAACGTATTCCACCGCTGGTATCAGAATTCAAAACAATCATTGAACTTGTTGGGCCCAAGAGTGACATGCCGCCAGACAAAATCAAACATGAGTGGTTGATTCCCGCTACTATCAGTAGCAATTCGGCTTTCACTACTCTACCTGCAGGTTGCCGAGTTGTCCGTTCTCATGCATACAGTGGGGGTGTTGGTCGAACAGACATTGAAGACCACAATCATTTCTTGTGTGAGCATGGCATTACAGTTTTCGAGGGTGATCAATGCAACATTGACAACAGTCAGGTGCAATTTAGATGCATTGTTGGGGTGCCGTGGTCCATTGAGGAATTCATTCAACATTCTTCAGTTAACGCCAAGCATCCGCACTGCTTGATTGAAGGTGTTCCTGCTGACATCAAGGACTGCATACATTACAGACGTGAGGTTTCTTCCAACGTGTTGGCGACTGAAAGAACAGAGATGATGCGCAGATGGTTGCGGGAGTTGGTGGACTGCATGGAAGAGGAAAAGTCTTTCAAGGAGGATATGTCCCCTCACCGATCCAGGATCTTGTCTAGCAAGAGACTTATTCTCTTCAAGCGTATGTTGTGTCAAGCAGGTCATGACGACGTCGGCTTGGTGGACGACATCAAGAATGGTTTTGACCTTGTTGGTGATATCCCGAAATCTGGGGTGTACAAAAAGAGAGTCAGACCTTCAAGCATCACTGTGAACGAACTTCGACGTGCAGCCAAAAGGACGAGACAAGCCATCATACAATCGACACGAGGTTCCGACGACCCTGCAGTTGATCTTGGAGTCTACCATTCAACGCTCGACGAGATTCAGAGAGGTTGGTTGCACGGACCATATTCTGAACACGAGCTTGCAGACGATTGCACCGTCACTCGGCGGTTTGGTGTAAAACAAGGGGCCAAGATAAGGCCCATCGACAATTACACTGAATCACTCGTCAACCAGACAACTTCATCGGGCGAGGCCATATCGTTACACTCTACTGACGCGATTGCTGCATCACTTTCGTTGTGGATGTCTGTCATGAGTGGCCCAGGTGTTGCTGCAGACAAGTTGGATCTTATAGGCAAATCTTATGATCTTCACAAAGCATACAAACACCTGTGCATCAGTGACAACAGCCTGAAAGATTCCTACATCTGCGTCTTCAACCCGGAGCGTAAGGTAGCTGAACTCTTTGGGCAGTACGTACTCCCTTTCGGAGCTTGTGCGTCGGTTCATGGATTTTGTCGAACATCCTTCGGCCTTTGGATCATTGGGACCAGACTGCTGAAACTGTTTTGGACGGTTTACTTCGACGACTACATTGTTTTTGAAGAGCGTGCATTGAGCAAGCATTGTGAATTTGTCATAAGTACCTTTTTCAAGATGCTTGGGTGGGCTACTTCTGTCGACAAAGAGAACGACTTTTCTAGTAGCTTGAAAGCGCTTGGGCTGGTAATTGATCTTTCTGAAGTTAGGTTGCTTCGTGTTTCCTTCAACAACACTGAAGATAGAAGATTCGAGGTGTGCAGGGACATTGATGCTATCCTTGCAGTGGGCCGTCTTGGTAAGAGTGAGGGTCAGAGGATTCGCGGTCGCCTTCTTTTTGCCGAGTCTCAGATTCATGGAAGGAGGTCAGTCAAACATATGCAATCCTTGTCGAAACATATTCATGCAAGTTCCTCTGCAATACTAGATGATGAAACCCGTGAGGCTCTCTCATTCTTGTGCAAGAAGCTTTCAACTGGTGCTCCTCGTTGTATCACACCTCTTGCGCATGATATCATTCATTTGTATTGCGATGCAAGTTATGAACCTGATGGCAATCTACCTGTTGGGTTGGGTTGTGTGTTGATTGATCCCACTACAGGCTTCAGGTGCTATGTGAGCGAATTCATTCAACAGTCCGATGTTGGTTCTTGGAATGTGTCTGGGAGCAAGCATCCTATATATGAGTTTGAGTTGATCGCAGTCTTCATTGGACTACATGTGTTTTCTAAATTGCTTCAATCCAAAGCAATTGTGGTTTTCACTGACAATGAGGGCGCATTGGGCAGCCTTATTAGTTGCAAGTCCAACAATATTTTCGGACAGAAAATCGTTGATCATATATGTGAGTGTGAAGAAAGCATGCAATCTTTTGTTTGGTACGAACGTATCAATACTGCTAGCAATGTTGCAGATATTCCGTCGAGAGATGCTGCTTCGTGTGCCGGACTTGGTGACAGGTTAAGATGTGACTTGAACATTGTGCGGCAACTACTTGTATCATGAATTGACCATTTGATTGACGATGGGGAGTGTGCATGGTAAATCCATGTGGTTGTGTGCCGCGGGTGCACAACACCTAAAGCAAGTGTGCTGTAAGTTCACGTTGTTCAATTGTGTCTTATAAATGTGAGACACTTCCGTTTGCACCCATCGTACTTTCAAAAGAATGTGAAAAAAGTGAGCGTTCAACTTTTGTCGCTGTTCACTTGTGTTTTCTTTTTAAGCAGAAGCTATAAGTAAATAAGGGTTAGCTCACGCGTGCGTGATCGTCCTTTATTTGCGTAAAGCGTTTAGGAAAATGTTTTGATTTTCCGGCTGCGAAAAAAAAACAAAAAACAACACTTCTTAAACTCGTGTTGTCACTCTTGTCATGTTGTGATATCTTTGTCATGTCACTTGCTAATCTTTATCTCCCAGACTTTGGTTTAAGGGTGAGGAGGGTGGGTTCCCCACGTTTTTGAACTAAAGGTTCAATCTTGTTTTGTTTGCCCCCCCTTGTTCCTTACGTCACCCGCCCAGTCAGGGGAGTGTGCATGGTAAATCCATGTAGTTGTGTGCCGCGGGTGCACAACATCTAAAGCAAGTGTGCTGTAAGTTCACGTGGTTCAGTTGTGTCTTATAAATGTGAGACACTTCCGTTTGCACCCATCGTACTTTCAAAGGAATGTGAAAAAGTGTGCGTCAACTTTCGTCGCTGTTCACTTGTGTTTTCTTTTTTTTTAAGCAGAAGCTATAAGTAAATAAATATATTTTATATACACATAAACTCCATCCTTTTTCTTTAAGCCAGTGGCGAATGTAGGCTGTTCAAGATGTTCGAACCAGGACAATTTTCTTGCCGTGAGCCATTCCACCCCGCAGGTGACATATCCTTTTGGTTTGATCGTGTTTGCGTGGACCAACACAATGTCTTGGTCAAGGTACAAACGCTTCAGGCCATTCCCGCATTTGTGGCCCAATCTACAGACCTATTGGTCCTTTGGGATCACACGTGACTCGGTAAAACGACGAATTTTATAGATGTATATATGTGGATGATGGCAGTACCCAAGGACCTAAAGGTGTATGGTGCTGCGGCACATGAAACCCATTTGTAGCGGTTCTATGTGTATGGATAGATGGTGCCAAAAGAAGACAGGAGCTTGGCCAGGGCGAGAAGCGCAGGCGGGATACCTTGTGTGTATGAATCATAGGTCTCTGCGGCGGTGGAGCTGAGGATGATGTAACCTAAAGAGGGGAGCTTAAAAGAGAGCCCCGGAATCGCTAAAACTCCACTCGATAGCTATAGACTTTTTGTCACGCCCTTCACCTTCACGTAGATTCCGGGGTGCAACCTGTAAGTTGCAGTTGCAATTTTGGTTTTCTAAATCCCTCAACCAGCCGCATCATGGCCTGGAGGAAGGAAGTGCCACACTGGATCCCAAACTTATTGCGCGACTGCTTGACTCTGCTCTGATTGAACTAAATGTCAGGATCTGCTTCTTCCATAATATTTCATTTACATTCATTTACTGTATAGTTCCTAGTTCCATCAACTTGCAGGTTTCATACTATTTCTATTTTGTCGCTTTGGATCCCGAGCACACCAGTGAATTCATTCTGATTATGATACCAATGATTTATGATATTTTTCTAATCTCATTTTGAGATCTCATCTCATTTCATGACTTTAATTTGTTGGTTCCTTTCCCAGATGTCACCCTTGCACTCACAAAAAAACGCAGGGGTGGCCGGCAGCACCTGTGTCGCGGCCAGCTGTGGCCCCTCGTCCCAGCGCTGTGCCTGTGGCACCGGGGGCACAGGCACATCATTTCCACCAAGCAAACCACTTTGAGCACGGACCATTGTCCGAAGCTTAACAAGGAAATGGAGGTGCCTGATGCACATGTTGGAAACGCATGGAAACACATGTCTCCTTGTGACTGAAGTGACTTCACAGATCTACACAGTATGTTTAGTTCTTGGTACCGTTTCATTATGAACCTTTTATTCCTTGCAATATAGCAGATGGAATATGAAGTATAAGGCAAGCCTGTGACCAACATAGCAAGGTGTATTGCTCCACAGGGAAGCAATTTTTCTGAAGACAATATAGATATACGCTACATATACTGTATGTATACATGATATAGAATACAGTATAATATATTATATAATCTTCCAGCAATGTCACCAAGTATTGGACAATTTAGAAACAACTGTTCCTACACTACATTGCACTATATACTGCCATTGGCCCACTCTACATCACACTTGTCTAGAAAACTTCTAATTTGATGTCTTTAGTATATATGTAATCTGGATTTGTTCAGTTTAGCCTTAGATTTCCATCCCGCCTCAAGGCCTTTGAGATTGGAAGCTGAGCCCATTGTCCGCGACACCTTGGGTTCGGCAAGTTGCAGCCTTACGTCCGTGGAGTCGGAGTAGGGATGAAAGGATGATCTATGGTGATTCATGAGCCCCACAAAATGGGAAGCCATGCGGCATATGACTTTGATATACTTTGATGGGACATGCCTTTTTTGATTTGAGATGCCTTTTGCAGCTCTGCTTCCCCACTCTGCAGCCGTGTGACGGTGTGTCATGGCATACATTCCTATCCATGGAGCAGTGAAAGAGAGCTTTTCCAAAACGTACGATGCACACTTCAAGAATTGCTGGCGTCGGCTTTGCCAATGTTGACCCGTTCATGTTATAAGTGAGTTTCATTGCCTCTTTTTGGTGGTGGAAGTTCAGAAAAGTTTCTCTTGCAATAGGCTCTTGAGGACTAGGCTCGAGGTGCATTTGCTGAAAGCAATGGCAGCTCGACATGGAGCATCCCAACAGGAACCCAGCTCAACCTGGGTGTCATATATCTCGCTGTTCAAAAGATCAGGGAGAATTGGATTGGATGTCATATGGTGCTATCAAATTTCATCAACGTTGACTTTTTTCCTTGAAACTCGATGTTGAGTTTCATCATGTTTCATCGTCCTTCAGGAGCTGTCTGATTTGTGGCTTTTGCCATCCAATGCCTGCGGCCAAGAACAGTTGCAGCACAGTGGGGAACTATGGGAAACATGATGAGGTGATGCGAACGTTGCCCTACACTGCGTGCCTTCCTGAGAAATTGCTTTTCACAGCGCGGACTCGTTGAATTGACTCGCCTGCGTGTTACCTGCGATATGACAGATAGAGGCCTTGACTGCCTTGAAAAAGCATGCGTGAAATTCGGAGGTACATTGCAGTTGGGTCCTATGCACTGATCTTTTGGTCAAGGGAGGCTGCACTTTTAGAGGCTAGTGACTGCGAGCTACTTGATGTGACTTGTAACCAGATACAAGACAAGGCCAGTCAAACTTGTCAGGTTTGCCTTTTGACCAACGAGATCTTGAATGCGGTGTTCAAGAAGTTTTCAGCCTGGTTATTGGGAAAAGAGGTGGGATGGTGCTGATGTTTTGCTTGCAGTTTCTAGGATCTGTATTAATTTTTGCTACAGGAATTTAATTAATAAGCTTTGCATATTTTCCATCCTGTCTTCGTAAATGAGAGATACCGCAACGACCTCGCCAACCATAATGATCTTATGTCAGCCTGGTGCGGTAGACACATGAATTATGTAAATCATGTTGTTACTATATGTTCTTAGTGGCACATCTCGAATCCTATTGATACACTACTTGTACCAATTATTTCCAGCATGATAGGAAACCCATGGTACCAAACCAGTGGCCAAAGGGGGCTATACCCAACATTCCAAATGGCCTTCGCAGGCACGATGGCTACGACGACCTTCGGGTGCAGCAGATAGTGACCTGGCTCAAGCTGGCAAGCAAAACCCGGTAACAGTGAGTAAATAACTTGTTCTCTATTCATGTCTATAAAGGGAACCCTAATCTGCACTATCCACTGTGAACCAGTGCATAAGCATCGCCCAAGACATATTGAAATTTGGCCAGGGTTTGTAGATTTATAGGCATTGAAGTATTATGAAATATAGAACTATTGACTTCATTGCCTCCAGCATCTCAGCAGCAGTTTTGGGTGAATGGAATGTCGTGTAGCTACTGAGCAGCTCAGCAGCTTGAAAGGTTGTGAAACAAAGATTGACTGACATGAGTGTGAAGTGTTGCGTGGACACAGAAACGAGAGCCTTGTGAGGTAAGTAAAGCTGAAGGGTTCCTGTGAAATCAGATGGCAGCAGCACAACATTGCTTTCATCCCGCATGCGAGGTGGCATCTATCCTCAGCATTTCCCAAAGGTAAGCACATCGAAGCTTAGCCCAATTGAAAGCCTGTAGTTTTTTCCATGAGGTTCAGGATTGAAGATGAAGTGAAGGTAGATTTTTCTTTGGTAGGCCTCATGTTGAGATGGTTGTTTTATGTTGTTTTCATTGATTCTCAATGTTGAGCTCAGGAGTGGCATGCCAAGTGGACATGCGCAAACTAGCGCCCTTTTGGCAACAATCTTCACTTGTGACTCGGTGATACAACCAGTCAAGCTCGGTCATTCATTGAGTTTTTTTTTGCGACCAATGTACGATGACTTTCATGTGCCACACTGGGGGTAAATGATGGTACGAGGCTACGTCCTGGAGCTACAACCACAAACAGACTTTGATGCTTGGCTGAATTTCACGCATCTTGGACGTGGTTCGAAAGTGAACAGTGTAACAGTGAAGTTGATATGCTCAGATCTCTAGATTACAAACCATGGGCCTTTCTCTCTTGCTTTTCATGGATGAAACTTCTCCATTTACACCATGTGAAGCTGTTGAAGTCAAGCAGTGGACATGCTGGAGAATTTGCAGGCGACACTATCAATACTGAGAGTCGTCAAACTTGCAATCTTAACCTTGTCACATTCCTCCGCAGTGCAACCAAGCAGAGCACATGACTTTCAGATAACTCATCTATCGCTATATAGGCGGCTATACTCATCAAGGAAAGGGTAGCTGACTTTACAGGGTCTTGGTACATTTCTATAGGCGAACTTGCTTGGCCGATTGGGGCCCCGGCCCCTGCCAAGCAAGCACCTCGAGTTTCCGTTGCTGCCATGGTAGATTTTGTTTGCCGCAATGTGGTCGCAGATGTCCTTGCAGCTACAACTTCACATGGGTCCACTGTCCAATTATCCAGCCATTGCCATGGAGAAGTTTGTAGCGGAAACATCTCAGGCCTGTATGCTTACAGGAGACAAAGGTTTTTGGTCCCCATGCATGCGAGAGACTTGGATGCCTGCTGTGAATATTTGTGGGAATATGGAGAATGATACCTGCGATGTGCACTCCAAAGGCTCAGGGGTATGCTCGGTTCGGATTGATGGTGCTGCTTACTCTTTGACACATTGCGGTGTATACCCTGCACCAGTGGTGAATCAAGCTCAAGGAAGAGAGGTGCAGTTGTTTTGCCCTTCAGCAGTGCCAATTGCAGTATTTCCTATCTTAAAGTGTAGCTCAGCTTCCAACAAGGGAAATCTACCTGGAAAAGCCGAAAAACCATGGTGAGATATTGAATCTGAGTTCCCTTACACTAGTGTTTCACGGGTTGATTTGTTGGGTTTTTCATGCAACTGTCTGTCATGTAGATGTTTCTTGGGGTGTCGACCCAGTCTGTTTGACCTGCACCAAAAAGGATGCCTGTTGCCATAACAGCAGCAACCTGCGTGTACCTTGATGGCAACTACAGAATTGACAAGAGACCACATTTGAACATATCTCAAGTCCTCCAAGAAATCAAATTAATGATCTGAGAGAAGGTCTGCTTATTTCACGTTGTTTTTGTTGTGTCTC
>OMLO01002509.1_pt1 | contig 14885 bp, 7 predicted proteins | sample 1674811 | NCBI WGS metagenome assembly OMLO01 (sample SAMN06265003, study PRJEB25207) | coral metagenome | isolation source: Coral host | place: Mexico:La Bocana,Puerto Morelos, Mexico | collected 2008-11-13 | reverse complement strand
TTTGCGTTCGTCCATATGAAAATCAATCGCGTTGGGTACATTTGTTGACTGGATTTCTGTTTGCAGCTCCTTGATAAGAACTACCAGACGTCCAAGACGACGATCATTTTCTCAGGTAAGAGTAAATTGAATCTAGTGTTTTCAAGCTGAAGCGCATGTAAATATCTTCCGGGGGTTCCTACTGGCTTTTGCTTCCGCTTTTGTCGGTTTTCGACTGAATATAATAACGCTGTGTCCAAATCACCGGCAGCCGGTCAAGGTTTTCAAATCACTAAATGAATGGCAGCCGGTCAAGGTTTTCAAATCACTAAATGACCGGTAGTCTGATATTTTTCTTAAATTTTAAGGAATCGGAGGAACCCATCCAATTCAAACTATCATATGTGGATTAGCAAATGGCAAGCGATCCAGAAGAACTCTAGAGATCGCAGGTCTAACGCTTGGTTGACGCTCGGCTAAGAAAGCGAGACCATTGGTTACACGGGAAATTTGTATTTGATCGTTAATTAGTTGCACCGATCAAGTCGGAAGAAGATTAAACTGTGTAATGTCAGTTTTGTAATTCGTAATCCTAAGGGATTATTTTCGACGAAACAGGCCCAGAAGTGAATTATCAGTAAACAACTCAAATGACAAATTCTACTTTGAGGCGAAGTGGCTGGACACGTGATAATTCAAGGATGGATGGATGGACACGTGACGATTCAAGGCTATTTTGGTCGCCCAAATGGACTTTTTTTTCATTCAATGAAGAAATGTGTGACACTTTTCCCAATTGTTTTCATTTAATCAAAAAGATAAGCGCCACTGTTCGTTTTAATCTGCCGATTGTAATAAATATGCGAAGTTTAAAAGAATCCGTTGCAAACTCTGCAAACATGAAAGTGTAGCATCCCGAACCCGCCAATCGTAGGCCAGGTAGGTGGGGGGGGGGGGGGGGGGGGGTGGGTTGATGGCATGCATTTCTTTGTAAAAAAAATTAGCAAGTTTGAGGTCCCTTATTTTCGTGAATTTCGGTGTAACGGAGTGTTAGGTAAAACTTCGCGTAATTACTAAATTCGGCATGATCTATGGAGGTGTTTTTTTGCTGAAATGAAAATCACAAAATATGTTTTTGTTGATATTGCGTGACAAAATGGTTCAGTACCTGTTGGAATTTACCGTTATTATGCAGTCTAGAAAATTTCCTCTATCGGGAATGTTTTGATCCGCAGACCAAAACAACCAAAACAACCAATCAGCACGAGACTTCGGAGTCACATAGTGTTAAATAGTTTATATTTGGTAAGTCCCTTGGTAACAGCTTGAGAGGTTGCTGTAATGCATGTGTTGGTTATCGTGTTGACAAATTAATAATGGAAATTAATAATGGTAATTAACTGAGTGGAGTGCAATTTGGTCTGAAATCATACGTGTGATTTCAAAATCAAACTCGCGCTTCGCGAAATCACAAATACGATTTCAGACCAAAATTGCGCGACCCGAAGTTCAATTGCCACTTTATTACATCCATATTGAAATCAATAGCCTAAATTCAATAGCCTAAATACAAGAGTACCATTATAGATTGAACCAGTAGCCGGTTAATGTAAAAAAGTGAAACCAGAAATACGTTTGCATCTCATTTTGAAAACATGTCAGCGTCGTGTCAACATGATGTAATTCCGTCATGTGATTGGTTGTTTTGGTTTACTGTCTTATTCTCATTGGCTGAGAAAAAGATGCGATTTAGAGCAAAAAATAGTGCGATTTGTGAATAAATCGCACCGGTGAGAACCAATCAGATTGCAAGGATAACCAGTGATTTCAAAATGGATTAAATAAGCCGAGAAATTATCGCCTCCTTTGCTGAATACTGTACTTTTTTAACGAGATGAACTATTCAGACTGCTTTTGTGTGTGTCTATAATGATCATTGTGTAAATAGTTGTAGGCCCATCTACCTGTAGACAAAATATTACTTTGGATATTATTAAACCAGTAGATGTAAATCGTATTTCCATCACCACTGTAGCTAATTTCGAAACATTTTAAAGTTAAGTTTCTACTTCAGTTTTTTCCCCGCGAAGAGCCTCCCCGAAGGCTGCTCTACTGTTTAGATTTTTTTTAACTAGAAAATGTGCAAAATTAATTTAACTCCATTTTTCGCTATTCCATGCATACCTCGTACTTATTCTTTTTCCCTTTAATAGTCTTCTTTGTTTGAGATTTTGGGGTCATTAAGTCTTAGGTCTTTGGTTCTGATGTCTTCATAGATCAGTTGTTTTCTTATTGATGCCCTTGATGAATTCCAGATTTCAGCTGACACCATTTAACGCGATTTTTCTATTTTGCTTCTTTACAGACTGTCAAACGCAGTCTGACCTCTCTTCGTCTAGCTAGGATCAATTATTCGAGGTTCTTTTCCGCAAACAATGATGGAAGGATTCGAGAGAAATGTTGTTTTGCTTGAACGTGAAGATGTAACATTGGCAGAAAATGGTGATGTGTTCATAGGAACTCTCAGTGAATTATCACAAATCAAGAAAATGCCTGGGCGGTTTATGAGAAAGATAAAGTTTTGCAGAAACATGACTAGTGACAAAGTAGGAGATGTGCTTAGGGGGAAGTTTCCTCTCTTAGAAAATAGAAGGTATGGAAAAATAAAGGACCATCTTTGTTTGCGTGACTTGTTGTTTTCAGTCCTTTTAATTTTCCCATGGCAAAAATGTATTAAAACGTTTTATTAGCTTTTATAAGCTAAAAATGATAAAAAAGGTGCAGCTGTTCCAATGAGTCGACAGTAACTGTGGTAAATATGCATATGAATTGAACACCTTGAATGTTGCTTGGTACTACAGCTGAGTTTGTAACCGTGCTCTATTCTCTCATTTATTACTTTTCCATCAGGGGAATTTCAAAATGAGAGCAGCTGATGTTCAACGTAACAATGATGCCAGCAGATTGACGCCAGATTGTCCTTACAGTTTGGCTTAAAGCAAGCATTGTGAATTCCTTTCATCATTCTTTGACCGTGCGGGCATCAGTGGTGCACATCTCTCATTTTGAAATTCGCCCGATGAAAAAATAACAATAAGAGAATATAACAAGGTTACAAATATACGTGTGTGGATAGGTTTTATAGAGTAGGCTACCCTAAGAAACCCCTCTCCGGCACGTATACCTGGTACTTGGTTATCGCCACTAATGAGGAAACTGGCAGAACTGTTTTGGGCGGGCTGATTACAGGTAACTTTAAGAATGGAAACTTTTAAGGGGAACTTCTCTCTGTTTTTTGTCTTTTGTTTGCTGGGATGATTACAATAAAAAAGGTATCCTCTACTATCTTATTTAATTTCACTGAGCCACCATATCTCTCCTCCCTTGCTGTCTAGCGCATTGTGCCTTGTATATTGACTTTCTTGAGTTTTTGTTTAATGTAGATTCTCGTGTGCGGCACGTAAAGGTGCAAGACTAAATTTTTGTGGTGCTCGCGGGGTCTGGAATGGCAAAGCTATCATCAGCAGACTGGGAGGAAGTTCAGTCCTATACTTAGTCATGGAAGAAGAGGTACATTGAAAAATATGAATTTTAAATGCTTGTCATGTGCTTGCAATTTTGTTAACATCAGTACAAGGGGGATAGACTGCAGCATAAAAAAATGTGAAAACGTGCCCCACCCATTCCCCTTCCCCTTTGGCTTTGGGTTGAGAAAAGATAAGTTCCGACAAAATCACATTTTGGGTATGAAATTGTGATATTATTTACATTTTAGATTTATTTCTTAACAACAATACAAAATAATCTAAAAGTAATTTTGTTTTCCTTTACTCTTTACTTTACTCATTTCTTTTAACTCTGTATAACCTTGACCTTAAACCTTTCACACCTGGTCTCAAACCTACATGGAGCAGTGGTTCAACTAGAAAAGGCTGTACTGAGTCCTGGGTCTCACACAACAAGTAAACTATCAGTCCTCGGCCCAGGAGTGAGAGCCGAGATCTATGAACATCCAAATTGTGTCCATGAAGACACAATTTGGCCATTTGGTGTTCGTGAATCTGATAAACAGCATGTCGAAAGAGCGCAGCATTACATCAGTTATGCCCTGGGACTCCTCGCTCATTCTGTTAGACTTCTTTGCATTTTTTTTGGAAATACATGAAATTTTCATCTCTATTGTATACCAGCCAAGTGTACTTTTTCAGCCACGACCCAAAATGTTTTTGTCCTTTGGAACTGGAAAAAGTCACCTCTGAGCTAGTGTCAATTGTGTCATATATGTGCCAATTCCTGTTATAAGACAGGATGAGCCACGCCCATGGGTAGCTGACAATTGAACGACCCTCCCCTTACCAAGGCTCAAAACTAATGACCCATGCGCACCCCCTCTTTGCTCTGCTCCACAATACCTTTTGGCCAGTGCAATAACAACTGAGAAAAGGATAGAATTAAAAGAACCAGAAAGAATGAAAACAAGAAAAGTAATAGAACCTTCAATAATTTTATGAGAGCTTCTCTTGTCTCAAAATTGTTGATAATACCATGTCCTTTATTGTAGTCGGATTTTGTCCGTGTAGCTGGTTTATTTTGATGGAAAAAAGAGTTCCGTCAGATACCATTCAGTGTTAAGCTCCTAAGGTCACCCCTAACGATAATGGTACAATCAAAAGGGGTCCAAAAGAAAGTTTCAGCACAGAATTTGTCAATTTATATTGGGATACGGGATACTTCAAAATATACTCAGGTTTTTTTATACTTATGCACTTATTTGTTGTAACCATTAATGTATTTTCAGCTGCCCGTCAGCAGGGAGTCATTTCGCGGAACAGAATCTGCTTCTTCTATGCAAGGTACTACAAATCATTATGTTCAAATTATTCAATTAGCAAAGTTCATATATAATCTTACTTTGATCTACGCAATATTCTTCTTTCAAATCAAATCGATGTAACTCGATCGCTATGACCTGCTAAAAACACCCTTGATTACAGTTTTAGGTGCCTATAATTTAAAAAGAGCACGCAGCCCGACTTAGTTAATTATCACGCATGGAAATCGAAAGCTCAATGTTTTAGTATGGACATTTTGCTACCACACGCACACTACTGCTAAGCTGACATTATCCATTTATGAAGTTTATTAAAGCCTGAAAAACCTTCAGGCCTTAACGGGATTCGAACCCATGACCTCTACGATACTGGTGCAGTGTTCTACCGACTGATCTTAATCAAGCCATCTGGGAATCTGGGAGCTGGTCATTTTGTGTCTTCGTAATATACCGTAGAATGAGAAGGATGTAAATTGAAGGCTTTAATTTCACAACTGCCTAAGTTACGTGTATAACTGCGATGATCAATCATGTCTTCGTATCTTTCATTGCAGTTCAAATATATGATATCTTTCATATATCCATTTACATTCATTTTCTACGGGTAGCTATTACGAACTCACAAATGTGACCAGCGATTTCTATAAGGTGATAGTTGATAAGGCCGATGACTATCGCTTCATAGAAATCGAGAGCAAATAATCTAATTGCCGTTTTAGTAAAATTCTAACTGAAATTTGCGTCAAATAACAATTCCAATTATTTCTGGTCTCAACTTCACGCGTGCACGCGCGCTCATCAGGGTTTTTTTTAATTTCGAGCTTTTTTAACTCAAGAAACCGTAAAGTTCCTCCTTTTAGTCTTCTCAATAATTTGATTATCCATTTGCTTGCAAATGTGCTTTCGAGAAGCGAAGCTTCGTAGCCTGCAGTGCAGGCGTTATTTCGGAGCGGAACGCTAGATAAATCGTTTCGATGCTGCCATGTTGGATTGTAACAGGATGCTTGACCGGTAGAGGGTTGGTGCGGAGGTGGGGTAGGGGTTGGGGGATTAAAATAATAACACCTGCACCTAATTAGTAGCGCTTTTCTTCCCCTCCCCCTCCCCCTTGCCCATTTTTCCACTTAACGCCTACTCCCTCGGCAAATCTCTCCGCGACCTAATCCTCCACAGTTACGAATCCAAGATGGTGGCCTAATACGAAAATGTGCACTAGCGCGCCCAAAATACGCCTGCACTGCAAAGCTTCGATGACAAATATGCTAGTTTTAAGAACACCAAATTTCCAAGAGGCAACTATCAGACCGTCTGTATATTGTCTTTATTGTTTATTACTAAATTTTCTTCTGCGCGCCAGTTCAAAAATCGTATCAAATTAGTTTCAACTTTTTAAGATGAAAGTCACGGTGACATCCAAATGTGAAAATAGAAAAAGAAAACAGAAAGTGTCTCTCCGCGGATGAACACTATCGCGTCACTTGATCAACTTAAACAATAACAATCAGAGAAAATTTAGTGGTGAACTATAAGCGCTGAGTGTGCCAATCATATATTACAGCATTTTCATTAATTAGTACACTAGTAGAATTCTGCTAAAGCAGAGTAGGTAGTGAGTGAGTAGCGTAGCCAATTAGTGAACGGGATTTGCGATAGACTGCTAGTAAACTACCGCGAAGGAAGGTCTGGAGAGTTCCTTTTCTAGCGCTTTTAACGTGTGAAATTTGCATACTCTAACGAACAAATGGAACTGCTTGTGCACGCTCGATGGAAAAACAGACGGTTGCTCGCAGTGGTTTCTCTCTTGTTCGGCGGAGAAACCAACATTTTTGAACAGGCACGCAGAAGAACATTTAGTGGTGACAATAAAGACAATAAAGTGTTTACGTCTCGACACTATCGGTCTTTCCTTTTTTATGACGTTCGATACGTGCTTCAGTGTTGGGTGAATAATTTAATCTGTTGTTCGAACTCGAATTACAGCAAACAGATAAACAGAAAACAATTTTTTATACCTCCTAGGATTTTATAGTTTAGTCAAAAGATTGTTTGTGTCAGGTGTTTTGTCGTTTAGTATCTCAAAGAATGGTTAAATCACGATACAAAACTAAATGCTACGTCACTCTTCCCAATACGAGAGTACATTTTCTCTCAACGAGCCACCAATATACTGCGGCAATTCCGCCTCAAAATTTAATTTAGTTTTTATTGTAGTTATCACACCTCTTAAACCAGAAATTTATTTCAAGGCTTCTCTGACCTTGACGAGATGAGTTCAGCTCAGTGGAATAGTCAATCTGAAATCAGACAAGCAAGTGCATATTCGGGGAAAAGGTATTCCGACCTTGGATTGACAGATCAAACCAGCAGTCCTATGACGGTAGCTGCATTTAATGATACTTGGAATGGAACAGTAGAAGCCATGGCACATATCGCACCAGTTCCAGCACAAAGTCAGGTGAATTAGAACTCTAACTTAGTTATACCTACCTAAACATATGTTGGTTAGTATTGTGAATTTGATTCGCTACAATTTTTTTTCATAGGAATTACCTTGCTTTTATTTTTCACAGAAAAGAATTATTATAACTTTTACCAACATATCAAAGAAGATCAATTTTCCCCAATTTATTGTTAAAAATTTCCCCCAAAATAACACAAGTAGCCTTTTTTCCCATCACTGGCCTATTTTTTGCCAGACATTCCCAATCAAGATCGCTGAATTAAGGTGGCTCCCTATAGTTTTACGATTGCATATACGCAGAGGGTAGAAAAGGCTGTACTGAGTCCTGGGTCTCACACAACAAGTAAACTATCAGTCCTCGGCCCAGGAGTGAGAGCCGAGATCTATGAACATCCAAATTGTGTCCATGAAGACACAATTTGGCCATTTGGTGTTCGTGAATCTGATAAACAGCATGTCGAAAGAGCGCAGCATTACATCAGTTATGCCCTGGGACTCCTCGCTCATTCTGTTAGACTTCTTTGCATTTTTTTTGGAAATACATGAAATTTTCATCTCTATTGTATACCAGCCAAGTGTACTTTTTCAGCCACGACCCAAAATGTTTTTGTCCTTTGGAACTGGAAAAAGTCACCTCTGAGCTAGTGTCAATTGTGTCATATATGTGCCAATTCCTGTTATAAGACAGGATGAGCCACGCCCATGGGTAGCTGACAATTGAACGACCCTCCCCTTACCAAGGCTCAAAACTAATGACCCATGCGCACCCCCTCTTTGCTCTGCTCCACAATACCTTTTGGCCAGTGCAATAACAACTGAGAAAAGGATAGAATTAAAAGAACCAGAAAGAATGAAAACAAGAAAAGTAATAGAACCTTCAATAATTTTATGAGAGCTTCTCTTGTCTCAAAATTGTTGATAATACCATGTCCTTTATTGTAGTCGGATTTTGTCCGTGTAGCTGGTTTATTTTGATGGAAAAAAGAGTTCCGTCAGATACCATTCAGTGTTAAGCTCCTAAGGTCACCCCTAACGATAATGGTACAATCAAAAGGGGTCCAAAAGAAAGTTTCAGCACAGAATTTGTCAATTTATATTGGGATACGGGATACTTCAAAATATACTCAGGTTTTTTTATACTTATGCACTTATTTGTTGTAACCATTAATGTATTTTCAGCTGCCCGTCAGCAGGGAGTCATTTCGCGGAACAGAATCTGCTTCTTCTATGCAAGGTACTACAAATCATTATGTTCAAATTATTCAATTAGCAAAGTTCATATATAATCTTACTTTGATCTACGCAATATTCTTCTTTCAAATCAAATCGATGTAACTCGATCGCTATGACCTGCTAAAAACACCCTTGATTACAGTTTTAGGTGCCTATAATTTAAAAAGAGCACGCAGCCCGACTTAGTTAATTATCACGCATGGAAATCGAAAGCTCAATGTTTTAGTATGGACATTTTGCTACCACACGCACACTACTGCTAAGCTGACATTATCCATTTATGAAGTTTATTAAAGCCTGAAAAACCTTCAGGCCTTAACGGGATTCGAACCCATGACCTCTACGATACTGGTGCAGTGTTCTACCGACTGATCTTAATCAAGCCATCTGGGAATCTGGGAGCTGGTCATTTTGTGTCTTCGTAATATACCGTAGAATGAGAAGGATGTAAATTGAAGGCTTTAATTTCACAACTGCCTAAGTTACGTGTATAACTGCGATGATCAATCATGTCTTCGTATCTTTCATTGCAGTTCAAATATATGATATCTTTCATATATCCATTTACATTCATTTTCTACGGGTAGCTATTACGAACTCACAAATGTGACCAGCGATTTCTATAAGGTGATAGTTGATAAGGCCGATGACTATCGCTTCATAGAAATCGAGAGCAAATAATCTAATTGCCGTTTTAGTAAAATTCTAACTGAAATTTGCGTCAAATAACAATTCCAATTATTTCTGGTCTCAACTTCACGCGTGCACGCGCGCTCATCAGGGTTTTTTTTAATTTCGAGCTTTTTTAACTCAAGAAACCGTAAAGTTCCTCCTTTTAGTCTTCTCAATAATTTGATTATCCATTTGCTTGCAAATGTGCTTTCGAGAAGCGAAGCTTCGTAGCCTGCAGTGCAGGCGTTATTTCGGAGCGGAACGCTAGATAAATCGTTTCGATGCTGCCATGTTGGATTGTAACAGGATGCTTGACCGGTAGAGGGTTGGTGCGGAGGTGGGGTAGGGGTTGGGGGATTAAAATAATAACACCTGCACCTAATTAGTAGCGCTTTTCTTCCCCTCCCCCTCCCCCTTGCCCATTTTTCCACTTAACGCCTACTCCCTCGGCAAATCTCTCCGCGACCTAATCCTCCACAGTTACGAATCCAAGATGGTGGCCTAATACGAAAATGTGCACTAGCGCGCCCAAAATACGCCTGCACTGCAAAGCTTCGATGACAAATATGCTAGTTTTAAGAACACCAAATTTCCAAGAGGCAACTATCAGACCGTCTGTATATTGTCTTTATTGTTTATTACTAAATTTTCTTCTGCGCGCCAGTTCAAAAATCGTATCAAATTAGTTTCAACTTTTTAAGATGAAAGTCACGGTGACATCCAAATGTGAAAATAGAAAAAGAAAACAGAAAGTGTCTCTCCGCGGATGAACACTATCGCGTCACTTGATCAACTTAAACAATAACAATCAGAGAAAATTTAGTGGTGAACTATAAGCGCTGAGTGTGCCAATCATATATTACAGCATTTTCATTAATTAGTACACTAGTAGAATTCTGCTAAAGCAGAGTAGGTAGTGAGTGAGTAGCGTAGCCAATTAGTGAACGGGATTTGCGATAGACTGCTAGTAAACTACCGCGAAGGAAGGTCTGGAGAGTTCCTTTTCTAGCGCTTTTAACGTGTGAAATTTGCATACTCTAACGAACAAATGGAACTGCTTGTGCACGCTCGATGGAAAAACAGACGGTTGCTCGCAGTGGTTTCTCTCTTGTTCGGCGGAGAAACCAACATTTTTGAACAGGCACGCAGAAGAACATTTAGTGGTGACAATAAAGACAATAAAGTGTTTACGTCTCGACACTATCGGTCTTTCCTTTTTTATGACGTTCGATACGTGCTTCAGTGTTGGGTGAATAATTTAATCTGTTGTTCGAACTCGAATTACAGCAAACAGATAAACAGAAAACAATTTTTTATACCTCCTAGGATTTTATAGTTTAGTCAAAAGATTGTTTGTGTCAGGTGTTTTGTCGTTTAGTATCTCAAAGAATGGTTAAATCACGATACAAAACTAAATGCTACGTCACTCTTCCCAATACGAGAGTACATTTTCTCTCAACGAGCCACCAATATACTGCGGCAATTCCGCCTCAAAATTTAATTTAGTTTTTATGGTAGTTATCAAACTCTTAAACCATATTAAATTAATTCAAGGCTACTTTGACCATGACGAGAACGGTTCATCTCAGTGGATTAGTCAATTTGTTACACAAGGAAGTGCAGACTCCGGCCTTGGATTGACAGATGAAACCACCTTACAGGTGAATTAGAACTCTAACTAAGTTATACCTACTTAAACATATGTTGATTAGTTTTGCGAATTGATTCAAGTCCGTGCGCTACAAATGTTTTCATAAGAATTACCTTGTTTTTGTTTCTGCGCAGAAAAGAATGCTTATAACGTTTACCAATATATCAAAGAAGACCAATTTTTCCCAATTTATTGTTAAAAATTTGTCCCAAAATAACACAAATAGCCTTTTTTCCCCACCATTGATCTATTTTTGCTAGACTTTTCCAATCAAGATCGCTGAATTAAGGTGGCTCCCTATAGTTTTACGATTGCATATACGCAGAGGGTGAAAGCTTATTAATTAAGTTCAGTTGCCGTCACCTTCAGCATCATTACAAGCCTATTTCTTGTAAATGTAAATGCTGAATATAATTTAGTGACTAGATTTTCTCAAGTAATTTCTTGGCTTCTTTGACCGAAACAGGACAAGGCACATACGTCAGCTTAATTAGCAATCAAAAAATCGAAGTTTGTGTTGTAACTTGCCGAAAATTAGAGCTCTGTCCATACGTGAAGGCTTGAAAGTCCCGATAAAGGGATAGAAACTCGGAAAGTTGTGCCATTTAGCACCTTAACAAGCATTGCAAATAGCACAAGTCAGCTGACGATAATTTTTAGACCCCCGCCGAGTCCGCGTAGAATCCCTCATGTTAGCTATAGCGATAACGTAAACAAATGGTGTTCGAAAATGCGCAAAAAATTGAAACCAATTCGAATTCTAAAACAACACATTACCTCCAGTCATATTTTTACGCTCAATACCCGAAAAGGTACCGTGAAAGCTCCTGCTGTGGACCTTGTGCGGCTAAACACCTTATTGGGTACCAAACTCAGATACTGATGATTTTTTCAGATGTTCACCGGAAATTACGCAGAAACGATAATCATGTTTTTATACTGTAAAAACACCCTGTTTTCTCTTTTCATTTAGGAATTGATGGACTTTTCACAGCTGTCTATAGGTGACTAAGTCATTTGTAGTTAAAATGTAGGAAATATATGTTATGACATTTGATTTCTTCCTGGTACAGCCAGGGAATATTACTTAGTATCACGATCATCCAGTATAGCAGAGACGACATAACACGGTAATGTTGTCTCACTTTTGTAATTTATCCTACAGTTTATTTTCTAATGTCTTATAGTCTCTTATTATAACATCGTAGGATAAGCTATCAAAATTCACTCATAATCTCGTTTAAACGCCCCAGGATATGAAGGAATGACCCATTGGATATTGAATAGTTTGTAATCGGTAAAGTACCCATATCGCGAACGCTGAAGACGCTGTTTCATTAACAGCAAGTGACACATGTAAAAAACATAATTTTATTTAGACGTTTGAAGAATTTTTGGACCCTTGACTAGTTACCCTTAGCAATCGATCATTATATTATCTTTTGTGTTTTTTCAACACCAATTTAGAGGACAAGAGCAATCTTGATGCAGGCATTCCATCACCACCTCTCTTCCCTGGATCTAATCGTTTTGAGGTACATATTTTTCATAGCAAAGGAATGTTTTTCAAACTGTATGTTTGTTTTAAACTTTCTCAGCAGATTCAACATATTGGTGAGCGAAAAAACAACTGCTTGTTTCCTCATTCATGGCTGTTGCTAATGCCACAGTATCAATTTTCGTGGTTATATTTATTCCATTAACTATAGCAGTATCTCCTGAATTTGTAAGTACATGCAGCTGGTCATGTACATCTTCTTCGCCATCCCCCTGGGGTGAGCAGGCGACTCCCATATGCGACTCCCATATAAAAAGGACGGGCGGGTGCTCGCCGGAAATTTTGAAAAGAACCCCTAAAAGGTACCAAGATCCTGTTTTGTTGGCGTGGCTTGAAATGTTTTTCACCCCTTAGAGGAAACAATTCTAAAATAACACTGTCAAATCTCCTGTCAAATTCTTGCGCTTAATACCCTAAAAGGTATCGTGAGAGCTCCTGCTGCGGACCTTTTGTGGGTACCAAGCCCCGCGGTTTTAGCCCGTTTTAGATGACCACCCCCGTCCTTTTTATGTGGGAGTCCCGCTGGGTTCGTCATCAACAGCACCCTCGTCTTAAACATCAGCATCTTCTAACTGGCCCAGGAGCCCTGACTGGCCTTATTCATCTGACATCTGCTGACTAAAACGTCTCCTCTGATCACTTTTGTTTGCTTGAGACTCTTGCCTCTTATACCTGAAGTGAGAAAAGGTTAACTTCTGCTATGATCTGGATCTTTGGCAACGATGCATAGCTACTACTACTGCATCTGAATTTGTGATTGATCGTCGCAGTTACACACACAGCTTAAGCAGTAGTGAAATTAAAGCCTGAAAAAAATTCAGGTCTGAACGGGATTCGAACCCATGACCTCTGCGATACCAGTGCAGTACTCAAAATTGGCACACCAGTTTAGTTATTAAACTTTATTTATTTTTAAAATAGTTTTCTTTAGCATTAGTAGTTTCCATGGGGAATACAGGAAACATCCTGTCAGTAAAATGCTAATACCAAGTACAAAGGTCTTCATGGGGACGACCGTTTAGCCTCTAGGCGTAAAAAAATTGACAAAAAACTGTTTACAGCAGAAATATATTTTAAGCATTATAATAATAATTGAATTGAATTGAATTGAATTGAAAGTCTCAAGATCTTGTTTCGTGGCATGTCTTTGGTAGCACGTGCAAAAGTCGGGAGAATAATCTTATATTTATACCTTTCTCAATCCCAAATATGTTTTACAGTACTACAGTAATCAAAATACGTTTTAAACATCTTTTAAAGAATGGCAGCAGTGGTTGTCAGTTAACCATAAGGAAAATGAATTAACTGTTGGCCGTAACATGTACAGCCATCACCCTATTGAGACCCTCAAATATTGGTGATTTTTTCGGAAATTAAGCAGAAACGATAACCATGTTTTTATATTGTAAACTGACACTCTGTTTTCTCTTTTTATTTAGGAATTGATGGACTTTTCACAGATGTCTACAGGTGACAGAATACAACTTTTTTTATCTCCTAAAAGATTATTGGTGTCAGGTGTTTTGTCGTTTAGTATTTTCAAAGAATGGTTAAACTAAACGCTACTCGCTATACTGCTGCAATACCGCCTCAAAATTTAATTTAGTTTTTATGGTAGTTATCAAACTCTTAAACCATATTAAATTAATTCAAGGCTACTTTGACCATGACGAGAACGGTTCATCTCAGTGGATTAGTCAATTTGTTACACAAGGAAGTGCAGACTCCGGCCTTGGATTGACAGATGAAACCACCTTACAGGTGAATTAGAACTCTAACTAAGTTATACCTACTTAAACATATGTTGATTAGTTTTGCGAATTGATTCAAGTCCGTGCGCTACAAATGTTTTCATAAGAATTACCTTGTTTTTGTTTCTGCGCAGAAAAGAATGCTTATAACGTTTACCAATATATCAAAGAAGACCAATTTTTCCCAATTTATTGTTAAAAATTTGTCCCAAAATAACACAAATAGCCTTTTTTCTTCACCATTGATCTATTTTTGCTAGACTTTTCCAATCAAGATCGCTGAATTAAGGTGGCTCCCTATAGTTTACGATTTCACATGCGCTGAGGGTAAAAGCTTTATTAAGTTCAGTTGGCCGAACACAAGTTTGATACCTCTGTTTCATTCACCTTTTCTCTTAAGCCCTTGGTACTTTTGTCGCCAAAAATGGCAACACGCAATTTAAAACACAAACGTCGGTTTTTAATAGTTAAGCTGACGTATATGCCGTTGCCATGACAACATAATGGGGTATACACGCGCCTTTAGAATTGGTTTGGTTTCTATCAGAAATAAGTTGCAAGGGTATTAAAAAAATTGAATTCAACAGAGGGAATTCTAGATATTCCAGTTATCCTTAAACAAGGGATAATCTCTCTGTTAAACTAATTACGCGGATGCGAAGCAATCCGCGTTAGAAATTGGGACGAGTTTGTTTGTTTTTTTGTTTTTTTGTTTTTGTTTTTTTTTTTTCTTCATGGTAGTCGCAAAT
>OMLO01002508.1_pt1 | contig 14885 bp, 11 predicted proteins | sample 1674811 | NCBI WGS metagenome assembly OMLO01 (sample SAMN06265003, study PRJEB25207) | coral metagenome | isolation source: Coral host | place: Mexico:La Bocana,Puerto Morelos, Mexico | collected 2008-11-13 | reverse complement strand
GTGATTATCAATCTTAGGGTGATTTCCTTTTAACCAAAAATTCCAGAAGTTTGGTTGAAAAGTAAGTGTTATATTAAATGGTATGCACCATCTCAGTCACTGAATTGGTTTGATGATTTTCCCTTCAATGGTCCTCCCAATTTTTGCTTTCAGTATCAAATAGTGGTGTTGATTCTGTTTTAAGTTAACTATAAATTCTGTTTGTCATGGACATTGGACTGGGCAACTATTTGATGAATCCAACTAGGTTAAAATTATTTTTACCGGAATTTAATTTTTAACCACAACATAAACATGAAATTTCCAGAACTGACTCATTGAAAACGAAATGCATCACAATCACCAAATGAATTTTAAAGTTCTAGTAGTTATGTTAATGTTCACATTGTTTAATAATGAATAAATCTGTGACTCTGCATGATATCATGGTCCCTTTGAGATAGAGACATTTCAGTTCTAAATCACTTGCTTTTATTTTTTTTTTAAATATTCAAAACAAGCCATGATAGATTTTAGACCTTGAGGCATGTTCATATTCTGACTTGCAGCGTGTTTTGAAACATGAAGATGATTCCACATTGTTGCGTGCCTACATCAGTGAGTGGTCCAAGTTTTTCACTCAGTGTAACTATCTCCCAAAGCCTTTTGGCACTTTGGAGTCCAACTTACAAGGGAAAGCTGGCGGAGGAGCCAGCAAAAGGCCTCTGAATGATGGTATTACTGTTCAGAAGGTGTGTAGCACAGTGGCTACTTGTAGTATTAAAGAGGATTAATTTTATGGCTAGTTCTATGAGCGTGCTAGATAAACTCAATCCTACACTGTGATTGGCTACCTTAGCGGGCAAGATGTTCTGTACATGTATGTCTTGCCCAGCGGGATTGCCCACTGTGTCCCAGAGATGTGCAAAGATTCCCAAGAGGATTTGGAAGATTTCTGAAGACATAACACATCTGGCCCCTGTTCCAAGTTGTGCTTTTCCTTTGCATTTTCTTTTAATGGGGTTGCTAGCATTTTTTGCTGGTAGATCAGGGAATTCAAGGGAGTATACCATCATTGAAATGAGCTTTGGTTACTTTTTTCCTTGGTACAATGTCTGTTAAGGCTACAATAGCTCAAATTGTTCAGCTGAAGGTGTGAAATTGGTTTAAGATTGGTTGTGGATTATATTCAATCATGAATTTTTCTGAATTTTTCCTTTTTGTAGTTAATGCTTGACAGTTGGAATGAAGGTATATTCTTTGCAATAAAATCGAGATTGCAGTCAAGTGCCATGAAGTTAGTTCATGCAGAGAGGAATGGCGAGGCTTTCGATTCTCAACTGGTTATTGGTGTGAGAGAATCATATGGTAATGACAATTTTATTTTGATAAAGTGTTTTGATGGTGATTAATTAATTATAATTATGTGCTATTTTTGCATTTGATTGGAGCTAGATGATCAAATGGTTATGGTTGTAGGAGGCATATGCAGTGTTGTCATGTATTTAATACAACATTACTGTTGACTCACTCTTTTACTACTGAAATTATTGATCATTGCACAACGTAACTGCAACTTGTCAAATAACTATTAAATGATAGTGTAGGGAAACTACTTATTAACACTCAAACAGGCAGACCCTTCTCCAAAACAGATATTGCACTATCATGGTTGCAGCCACCTACAAACACTACATATTTGGGCTGCCATAAGAGTCCAGCGGAGAATTAATCTTGTCAACAAGTGGCCACTTATATTTAGGTTTTGACTGTCATGAATAAAACATACTCAATATAATTCTGCTATGACCATTGTTTCAGTTAACCTTAGTTCAGAAATTTTGGACAAGCTCAAGATATATAGGGAGAACTTTGAAAAGGCTTACCTTGAAGCTACAGAGGAGTTCTACAAATCACAGGCTGCTGCATACCTGCAAGAGAATGGAGTGCAAAATTACATGAAATATGTAAGGATTGACGAGAGATCCTTTTGCTGTTGATCATTCCGTTTTTCATGATCAGATTTTGCTGCCAATTTTGAATGGGCTTTTTTTGTACTGCAGTACATGTTGAAAAATGTTGCGTTCAATTATAATAATTATCGTTAGAGTTGGCTGTGTTCATCTTGACCTATCAAAACCTTACAATGTACATGTAAGAAGAGTTCTTGGTCCTATTTACTTTGTTACTATCTTGTTTCAGTCCTTTTCTGACTTATAAGAAAAATCCTCTTACTTCTTGTCTACAATTAATTTCTTTTCTTAGTTCTGAGAATATCTGAACAGTATCTCTTAATTGATGACTTTTTATTCTTTTTAACTGTCTGCTTGACACTGTGTGAATATAGTAAGGGCAAATTTAGTGTTTATCACTCTGTTTATGTGTGCGTGGTTATTTTTCTGTTTTACCGCAATGCAGGCTGAAATGAAGTTAAAAGAGGAGGAACAGCGAGCTGTTCGTTACCTGGAAACAAGAAAAGGCTGTGATTCAGTTTCAGTGGTAAGTTTGGGAACTATGTAATTCACTCCAGTTGTTTATGATAATGACAGAATCAAAATTTTCAAAATCTGTTCTTGTGAAACTCTTGCGAAAATCTAAAATCTGCAAAATTAAACTTCTGACAACATTTCATGCAACACAGTATATATGGAAATCCATAAGTTTTATTAATAGTTATTTTATGGACTGCTGCCTGCATACTGTATCCTCTCCATAATGAAGGAGGGGTGGAATGTGGGGTGGGGCAGGGTGGAGTAGGGTGGGGGAGTGCCATACATTTCTGCAATAGATTTTAATTATCCAACCAGACACAAACGTGATTGATGAGACAAAACTCTTGAAACAAAAGTTTGTTACCTCTTTCTTTTCTTTAGAGGTCATACATGCCTGTAAATTTAAGGGTCACAAGATTTTAACATGTTTATTATTAGTTTTGTCTACCTTCATTTTTGGAGTCCTAATATGAATATCAATTTCCCCTGTGTATATTGGGCACACCTGGGTCTCTGTTCTTACACCAACTTTTAGAATTGACTTGAAGAATTGAATATTTACCTGATCACTGTCTTGTTTTCACAGCTCACAGATCGTTGTGTAAATGTCCTGGTGGGAAGTTTCAAAGAGACCATACTGGCTGAATGCCCAGGAATGATTGCTGCTAATGAAACTGAGAGTGAGTGTGTGTTTAGACAGTAATTTGGTCATAATAACTGTAGTGTCAATAAATGCAGTCTGTGATAACCATTGCATTTACTATGTCAAACATAAAAGACTGAGTTTCACCACATTTCTAGACAACAAGAAGAGAGTTGAAAATGGGATGCACAAGAGCATTTTTGAAGAATTTTGAGGTGTTGTTGAAATGTGGTCAAACACGGCCATGAGTGTTTGATTCATATCCCTACCTGAAACTAAAACTATAGAGAAATAGAATTGTAAAAATCTCTGCCAAACACTGTCATGGTCATTTCCTTTGTGTAAACTTATGAATTATTAATGAGTTTGAAAATTAGGGTTTAGGGTTACATGTAGGTATAGGGCAAATTTGGCTAAAAATATTGAGTGTCCCTTATTAGTACAGTCTACTTCTTATGTCTCTTTTTTGGCTAGCTAAATAACCACATGTTTGATTGATTGATTGATTTAAAGATTTTTAATTCAAATGTTGATTAATTAAAGGTTTTCTCTTCCATCAGAACTACTGCTAATGTTTCAGTTGATGGATCGTGTGCGAGGAGGAGTGGATCCCATGATTGCCAACTTAGAAGCTTACATTGTCACCACAGGGCTTGATGACATGAAGGCATCTGCTGACACTATTACATCTGTAAGTTCACTTATTTATTAGTACTGTTTCATAGATGAATAGATCTAGGGTTAGTCTTAAAAAGTGCAGTAATAAGTTTGATTACTTCGTGAGCGAGCTGCTTATGCACCAAGCTCATTCTCAGTTTAAGAATCTGTAACACTCACCAGTGACGTAAAACAAAGAAAACAAAGAAGTCAAGATAATAGACCCTAACCCTAACAACAGCTACAAATCAAAGAAACACAGGTTCTTAAACCAACTCTGAACATGTAAAGTAACTCAATTTTTACAATTGTGCCTCACACTCTTCATGTAAATTTATTTTTGCACCTTTATTAACACACAGAATTTGTATTCCTTATTTTTCGTTACCTTAACAATGGAGTCATGAGGACACCGAAACTTCGGCTTTTATCGTTAGTTTTTGCTTGTTTTTGTACACCTTGAGAGATGCAAAATAAAGATTCTCTTGTTCTCTTGTTGCTTAAAGCTTAAAGTGAAGGGAATTGCTATGGCGTATGGTATTGTAACTATTTTTGGTCTGACTGACTTCATTTTGCGGGATCATTGAATATCAGTAAAATTGCTGCTCTCGTATCATAGAAATTTACACATTTGCAGCAGCTTGGAGTAACGCAGATCTACTGAAATTTTGTTTGCAGGATTCTGAGAAATATGTAGAGGAGTTACTTACCCTGTTCAACAGATTTAGTAAACTTGTCAAGGACGCTTTCAATGATGATCCACGATTCCTTACAGCAAGAGATAAGGTTTGTTTGAGTAAAAATCTTTGTTGTCATAAAAGGACCCTTGCTAGTGGCTATAACATGTAATAATCAAATGAACCCCTCCCCCCCCTGATTGGTCAATCAGCTATGGTTTATTGTGCCAGTAAACTCATGGAAATTTCGCGTATTTTCAAAATTATTATATAAAAGCAATAGTCCACAAGTTGGTTTATAGGCTGATAAACCACTTGGGATTTTGGAAGAACACTCGAAGAATTTGTTCTTCTCGTGTTATTCCAACATCCCGCGTGGTTTATCAACCCATAAACCATAAAAACTTGTGGTCTATTGCTTAAATAACAACGTGAAAAATAATGTTCTGTAACCAAAATAAAGACCACCACTTAGAGTTTCATTCTCACACTTTGTGATGTCTTTTACGAATAACAGCCAACATAAGGGGCTTTCGGTAGATTTCTCTCTTGACAAATGGAGGTCGGTTTCCTTTTTTAATCAAATTTATGATTAAATGATAACATGTTATTTGGCTTATTTTCTTTTAAATGACAGGCATTCAAGACAGTTGTGAACGACAGTACAATTTTCAAGCTGGAATTTCCAAACAAAAACAAAGCGTAAGCCTATTCGTTGTTCTTTTTTCATTTTTCTTTGGTTTTACCCATTGATCACAAGGCCTCCCTCCAGGAGTAGAATACGCCATTTCTAAGATCACATCCGCACAACATCGGAGAACTTTGATCACACTAATCCGTTCACACTAATCCGCTTTTCGAAGTCAAACCGGAGGATTTTTAAAACGCCGGCCTTACGTTTAAGTGTGGACGGAAAGCATTTTGAGATCGGAGCTTTTCGAAAACGATGACATCACTAAAATCATGTGATTTCCCTGCCTGAGGTTTGCTCAAACTCAAATCCAAAATGGCCGGTGATTGTTGCGTTTTAAAATGTCTCTGGTGTAGTGAGGACTGAAAACATTTGGTACATTTGCAGCGAAAACGCCGTTTTCAAATTTCTCTGTCATGGTGCGGACGGGGTCTAAGTTGCATTTGACTTTGTGTGCAAAACCTGCCGGTTCATTTTCATGTAAATCAAACTCGTTTTCATTTCAATGACTCGTTTTAAAACCGAGGCACAAGGTAACTCGGAAATGGCCCTTTTAGATACTGATCTATTAGGAAAACCCGATGAAGAGCTGAGCATTAACCTGTGACAGTCTAGCATTCCACCCGACCTTCAAAGTACAGTAACTGGGCCCATACAGTACATATGGGCCAGTTAAACATGATTTGACTGAGGATTTTTACAATTGTCATTTTTCAAGCATTTAAAGAGGCTTTAAAGCACCGTTCTGTGTTTTTTTTTCGTCAGGGGTGGCAGTGGTGGCTTGAATGTCAAGACTCAACCCGAATCTCGTTGTCCAGAATTGCTGGCCAATTTCTGTGATATGCTGTTAAGGAAAACTCCGTACAGTAAAAAGCTGACATCTGATGAAATCCAAGCAAAGCTCAGAGATGTTGTAAGTCCCTTTCTTTGTTTTGATGGAGACTAGTGAAACACTTATGGATCAAAGTTTTTTTTTTTTACCAAATTCGTTGTTTAGAACGACTTGTTGTGATAGTTAGACCAGTGCAATCCGTTTACGGATTGTAGGTTACTTCGGAGATTTCAAGATTTCAAAGTGCTCTGTCCCGAATTAGTAATAAGGATGTAATCAGCAGTTGCCCTGGGCGCCCTATGAAATTGAATTGTTATGGTATGTGCATTGACTGCACGGTGTTCAATTCATTGCTTAGTTTTTAGGATTTGTTCTCATCAGAGTTTGTGTCCTTTGCAGTTGTTGGTTTTAAAATACGTCATCAATAAAGATGTTTTTATGAGGTATGTGAGTCCTTCCGCTTTCATCCATACTTGTACTGTTGTAACATTTACATGTTGGATATTGCGAGAATGTACTGACCCACCGACGAATTTTTGGGTTAAGTTTTGACTGAGTCAAGTGTCAGACCTCTCTTTGTCGAAAGGCGGGTTATTGAACGGGTTATGAGGAATGCCTGGTTACTCAAGACCTGATACATGATCAGCATAAGCAATCAGCTTCACGTGGTTTTTTTTGTTCTACGAATGGGAAAGATGCATTTTCTGATGTTTCCTGCGGCAGAGGACTGTTCACAAAATCAATTGTCACACCGGTATAAGCAACACTTTCGCTTTTTTGTTGGCCTGCGAGCAAGCGAGCGATCTAGAAGAAGGCTCAGAATTCTACCACGATATTAATTAAGCGATGCGTGTAAGGTCTCCTGGTTGCTCACAGGCTACGAGCATATGTTTACAAACGGGCTGAAAGAACGCTTTCTATTGACGGCTGTTAAAAGGGGAAAAAAGTTGATGCTTCGGCTACAACAGAATTGAACTACATATCGAGAAACAAAAAAAAAGAGAAAAGATAGACAGCATACTCAAAATGTCGTTACTTCAACATTTTTAGGTACCACAAGGCTCACTTGACAAGACGGCTGATCCTTGATACCTCAGCTGACAGTGAAATGGAAGAGAACATGGTGGAGTGGCTCAGGGTAAGTTCAATATAAACATCACAACACCAAGTATATATTGTTTTCACCCTGCTTTAAAAACAGATTATCTAGTTCCGCCTAAGAGAATTAGATACTGCTTCCTGATGGAGAAAGAATAAGCTACGGTTGGCACATCTTGAAAAGAGTAACCTAAATTGTATAATTGTCGTCGTTTGTAATCCGTGTTAATCGTGTCCATCCTTAACCACTCTTGTTCCTTTACGGTTTATTATTATCTCTTTGGTGTTTTTCTATCTCAGTAAACCATTATTTTTAGGTTTCTTCAATTTAGAGGTTATTTTGTACCTGGCCAAAATAAACCAAAATATCTTGACTGAACTCCTTTACTTCTGAGTGTACAGCGGTTCTTTGATAAGATATCTCCTATCTGATTATTTTCATTATTCTCTTTACCTGTATGTGTGCAATTGCATTGATATTACAAAGAGAAGAAAAGATTTTGATCAAGTTGTCTTTTTGAATAGGAGGTAGGAATGCCTGCGGATTATATCAACAAACTAGCACGTATGTTCCAGGACATTAAAGTCAGCAACGATCTCAACCAGGGCTTCAAGAAGGAATACAAAAACAAGGGCGACATTGCAGGTACTGTGTTTGCTTTGAACAAGCTTTATTGTGAGATGAAGCCTTCTTGGCCATACTGGATAGCTTAGAGAGTGTAAATATGGCTGCTAGGTAGAGCAAGGCATTGACATCTGTCAATTGTGAAGAAGGACCTAGATACATTTTTAACTTGATTTCGAATAACTCGTAGACAAACCAACATAGTTGTAAAGTCTTCGTACGGGTCAAGTGTCCTATCAGACCGGAACCTATCCCGGTTTCTGTAGCATTAAGCGACTAGGAGTATTTCTACTCCCCCCTGGATTGGATGCTAGTCCATCGCAGGGTTACCCCCAGCATTAAATTTGTCGATACCCAACAAGATTGTATTTGATAACAATCCTTACAAATTTCTTTGTTACCCCTTATTCCAGTTGCTAACACTTGGTTTACAGATGAGGACCTAGCGACTTTTTATTTTAATTTCTGTTCATGTTTCAGACTCGGTTAACATTAAGATATTGAATGCTGGGGCATGGTCTCGAGCCTCGGAAAGAATTCCTGTTTCACTTCCAACTGAGGTGAGATAGTTGACAGTGGTGACCTTAGTCTTACTTACAATACCCTATTCACACCAATATGTTATACATGTCTAAAAGTGGTTTAACTAAACTAGGTTAAAAATTGGCTGCTCGTACTGTGCTCATCCCACAACTTAACCAGGTAAAAACCTGTTTGATAAAAATATATGACAAAGGTGGTTTGAAATTTGTCTTCTCAAAATCAGTGCAAAGCCCTCGAAAGGGTTTTTATCGACCTAAACCTGATTTACGTGTAGTGCAACTAAATGGGTTGGTTTTAAGGGGGCATTAGTTTTCTTTAAAGCTCTTACTGGCCATGGGGTTCTGCATCAGCTGAGAAAAATTGAAAGAATTTTCACGGACAACGAAGTCGTAAATGAGCGAAAAGTTTAAAAGACGTTCTTTTCGCACCTTACCATTCATAAACCAACAGGCTAATGGGCATTATGTCAGTGATATTTGAAGGCTAAAGTTTGTGTGCAGGTTTGCAATTTTGATTTAGTTGTCTTACATTTCCTTCCAGGAAGAGCTTTTGGATTATTATTTTTGAACTCTGTTTGATGATTTTCCAGCTGATGTTTAATATGAGTCCTTATTTCAAAAGGAACTCGAAAATACAAGCATTTCGTTCGTCCTTAAAATGTCATACTGCTGCAATTGATTGCAGATATAATGATCAGGCGGAAAATCTTTTTGTTTTAATTCAGCTTGAAGACTACATTCCCGAGGTGGAAGAGTTTTACCGGAAAAACCACAGCGGTCGCAAGTTACAGTGGCATCATTTAATGTCCAATGGAGTGGTAAGCATCTGGAGTTTTTTCGTTGTCCTTTCATTGCAACAAACAATATCAAGGAATGTTAAAATTCTCGGCCGGTCGGAGACAGTCGAATCCCCTCCCTTCAAGTGACTGGGCATGCAGTTGCTTATCAACGTGACGTTTTTTGCGCTGATGTGGTGGTGACTTGTAGAGTTCGGAGGTGCTCCCGTGTACCGCTCGCGCTATGTTTTAGTTGGTCATTAATGATGATGATATGATATAGGTTCTTATATAGCGCATTTACAAAGCTCAATGTGCTTCACAATTAGAATTATGGGATGAGATCGGACATCAGCATATATAATATATAATTAAGAATGGGTGCCGTATACCTTCAGGAATTGTCTCGCGTTCAAGCGATGTAGCGCGTGTAGTTTAAGCTATTTCGAACTAGAGCATGTTTTTCTTTGGTCTATGTTTACTTAATACAATTACACCAAATACCAAAAATGCTTGGTAGTCATAGCAACAGTAGTGATCATTTGAGTCGTGACATCCGTTTAGGTAATTGACGCGAAAATCGTCTACATCTGTCAATCGAGAGGTAAACTTTTTCTACCGGCGAAAACGTAAAACCACCATTTCTCCGCCAATATTCAGTCTTTTTCAAATATTTCAGAAATTTGGGATTACTCTTTGACCACAACTTTGAGTCAAAAATCTAAATATCAAGAAAATTTTCGATCTGAACGTATATATGGTAACCTTAACCGAAAAGTCAACTAGTAACATGTAAAGCCTCTTTAATAAAAAGTTGGACTTTTTGCTTCAGTTTGAGTAACTTGCTTTCTCTTTTTCAGATAACCTTCGCCAACAAAATTGGAAAATTCGACCTCGAAGTAACTACTTTTCAAATGGCAGTTCTCTTCGCCTGGAATGAACGACCGCACGAGAAGATTGCATTCGAAAATTTAAGGTCGGTACGGTCAAATTTTAACAGCATTTATTTCTTTCTGAGTCATTTCTCGATATTTAAACCCACAATTTGTCCTGTCAGTTACGGAAGTAACTAGGTGGGAATATTGGACTGACCCTCAAAACGCCTGTTGACAGTCAAGAGCTCCTCGGCATTGTCATGCCCTAGTTCCGTACTAGGAGAGCACACAAACCCGCAAAAATGTAAAAAAAATTCTATCTATAATAATCATTTTAGCACCTTAGGCATTATCGAAAGTACTTGGTTGAACTTAGTTTATGCATTATCAAAATTTCTTTTATTTTCTTTGTTTCTACCAGTGGTGCAACCGTTTGTTCCCGTATACTCACTATGCAGCACTCGCATAGTCCGATACTACATTTTAGGTTTTTCCTTTTTTCATTTTAGGTAGTTCCTTCGAGACTCATTGAAGCATTTATATGTACAGCGGTTTCGCTTCAATATGGCTGTGTACACCTTTGATTGACGTAGACCTGCTAACGTCTTCATTTTCATTTTCTAGGCTCGCTTCTGAACTTCCAGATTCGGAACTCAGGAGAACTATATGGGTATGTTAAACGGTTCTAAGAAGTTGTGATTCGTTTGAAACTTTTTAATCGACCACTTTGTTTCTGACGGGACATGCATCGCTGACCTTCTCCTCCCCCTCGTCCTCAGAGTTCGTTCAGGGTGTCCTAGTGAGTCGCCACAGACCTACATATATACATATTCCTGGGTGACAGCATTACTCACATTGAGAGTCCCGATCTTGGCTCGAGCCCGGACCGCTCGATCCGGAGTCCATGCATTACACTTCGCCGCTGAATGGTCCTTAACGCTGTTTACTAGACGACGAGGAGAGTACATAAGTTTGAAACTTATGTACTCTCCTCGTCCCGTCCTATTTTCTATTTACGTTGTACATGAACCTGATTTTCTAAATTTTGACAACCTCCCTGCCCTTACAACTATTATGGAATATTATTTATGTATCACAATTCATGGAGCGAAAGTGATAACATGTAAACTCAAAATAATAAATTCTTAAAAAAAAGACCAAGGGATAATCTGTCAAAGAGGGAACAGATCACCAAATTGGTAAGAAGTACGTATTATATCTAAGTAATACCAAGAGTGTAAGAAGTAAAACTATATAAAACTGGATTTAGAATACCCATATCTCCACGAAAAACCTCTTACCTCTAGCCTTGAATTTAAAATCGTCCGAAATTTTTTGCATGTTAGGTAAATCGTTGCAAGAAACTAACCTAAACTTGTCCTTCTTGATAACTCCTACTCCTACTCCAACTGCTGTCATCCCATTTACATCCCATTTGTCCACTCTAGAAAACAAATAAGCACATAAATTAAAGAAGTTTTGAGAAATTTCTTGCGTCCTCCTAAATAGCAAGCAGAACTGTGGGTAGCACTGGTAACATAAATGCGGTTTACACACCGCAAGAGTTTTTACAAGATTTTGTGTACCACTGTAAAGTGTCTTGCCCAAAACATATCATTATACATTTATTCGTAGTACTACGAGTGTCCGTTGGAAGAAGATGGCAAGTATCTCATATTGTGTGGAAAAAAACTGTATTTCAATACATTTGCCCTTTTTTTACTTCACAGTCGTTAGTTGCCTTCGCTAAGCTCAAGCGGCAAATCCTTTTATGTCAACCTGAAGCTAAGTCTCCAAAGGATTTCACCGACAGCTCGTTGTTCTGGGTCAATCAAGAATTTGCCATTATGTAAGTAGATGAGTTCACGAACTCTTGGTGTGTTTTTAGTTGAGTCACTTGACGGTCAGATAAACAAGAAAGCCATAAAATAGCAATTCCGTAAAGAAGAAGATTTCATGCTTAGAAGGGACTGAAGTCAAATGCGAAATTCCAGTTGTTTTGATAATCAGTTGTTTTAACCTACAACTAATGAGCAAAGTACTACAATGCTAAAGACAGAGGAAAAAAGTCTCTACAGGGGATTGACTTTTAATTTCTGTTTACAATAATCATCAAACAGGTGAAGAGAGTATGAAAAATATCCGTATCAAGTAGAAGACTTTGCCGTGATGTAACACCAAATACTCAAAACTAACACTGAAACAAAAACATGTTAACCAGTAGTGAGAATTAGTGTTTCACGCATGCGACACAAAAGTTCGAAGAAATATGCGAGTAGATGATAGTGTGTGAATTTTGTCAAAATTATTGGTTACCATCGGTTTTTTCCTTTTATTTTAGTAAAAACAGCAAAGTCCAGAAACGCGGTAAAGTCAATCTCATTGGGAGGTTGCAGCTTTCGACTGAGAAGGCGAAACAAGAAGAAAACGACGGTATCGTGGCGCTGAGAATTCTTAGAATACAGGTTAGAAAAATAAACTCAGTTTATTTATCATCTTTGTTGTAGTCACTAACGCTGGAGAGTTGTCACTCTACTGGAGCTGCCCTTGACAGGAAGTTCGACTATGACGATACAGTTTAGTATTTGTTGTCTAGGGGGATTTAACAGGCAGTGTTGCTTTCTAGCTCTCGCTTTCTCCTCTTTCCACTTTACGTGAGTGCAACGCGTCATACTCAATTTGTATTGTACAGCAACTTTCCGCAGTGCTTGCGAATTGTCCCCTTTTTTTGAACGGACAGGAAGATTCCAAATCTCACGAGAGCTTCCGTGAAAACTCGACTCGACTCGACTGAACTCGACGGATAAGATCTTCGTTTAAATCCATCCCGCGCTATCTTCATTAGTTTCGTTTGATATTTTGCTTGCAGGAAGCGATTGTGAAGATCATGAAGATGAGAAAGAGAATAACAAACGCCGCCCTTCAGACTGAACTGGTGGAAATTCTTAAAAACATGTTCATTCCTCAGAAGAAGATGATCAAGGAACAGATCGAGTGGCTTATAGACCACAAGTACCTGAGACGGGATGAAGAGGACATTAATACATTCTTATACGTGGTTTAACCACATTGTTGGGCCTCAAACGAAGATACTAAAGAGCTTCCTCATTTCGCCCAGCTTTCAGCCCTGCTCTCAGATTAATCTCCTACCCAGAGCCTTCTTCCCTTGGCCAGCAGTCAATCTCATAATCTGCTGCCCGCTGGAAGAGGTATGCAGGCTCTGAGTACGAGAATGTTTTGTTCTCAGATTCCACTGCAGACATACTGCTTTTGTTTCTGGTGTTCTTGAAGGAGTTGTGTCACAATATACTACCATCAAAGTGGCCTTAACTCTGCTATTTCAGGCTGAATAATTTAAACGTTCAGACTTACCATCCCTATCCTACAGAGGCAAATATTCCAATGAATTCCAAAACTGCCATATGACGAGTCCCCGTTACACGGAAGTTATTTTCTTAGGCTCTGGGGCGTTGTACTTGGATACGTCGTGGTTTTGCCGTTTTTAGCATGCAATCTCAAACCATAATCTAACCCGAGAGTGATCCTCACAACCCACCCCACCCCTTAAAAATTTCCTATTAGTTTCAATGAATAACTTAACAAATAAACTAATTCCACAATTTGCGGTTTCTGACAGAACTTCTTTAATAAGCATTTCTTCAAACACTTTCTCCCAAAAGCTTCATTTGTCCGTCAGAACGGGAAATTTCTCGTGCCAAGGCCGTGCCGGCTAAGATAAGCGAATCGGGCTATGGGGACGAGAATGTGTCTTGGATCATCCGGACAGTCAATGCTGTTTTTGCGCAAGCCTGTTGACTGTTTTGCGTGTCGTATATATTCTCTTTTTCAGTGAAGAGAGAAAAGGCTTAACTAGTATTCCTTCTGCGGACGCAAAGATCAGTTGGTATTTGCCGTTTTCGACATCTTGTAAACTAGCCTTAGCAAGGGATGTGCACGATGCTTTTGAGCGGACAGACAACACTGATCACACGCAGTTTTCGATCATAATATTTGTTTTACACGGATCAACAACAGGAAGATAAGGCTTTTACCCAAAGCCCGTCGGAAGAACTGCTCATAAATCGCTTCCATGAACAAGAGAAGAAATGGCTTCCTTTTGTTCGGGGCGTAACACACGCGACATACCCAGCTCAGAGAGAAATAAAAGCGCTTCTGCGAGAGCATCGTCAAAGGTCAGCGAGTCGGCTATTTTCTCTGTAAAATCACAAGTTTCTCCTGCTCCCCTCCCCCCGCCACGCCGGAAGATGACAGGCCCAATTAACTTGCAACCTACCAATCAGAGTCCCCGTCCATATGGTCGGGTTTCGCAATCGAACAAACCCTGCAGATAGGCGCATTTTTTCTTCCCCTCCCCCCTTGCCCATTTTCCGCTTAACCCCTACTCCCTCGGGGAATATCTCCTCGCCCCAATCCTCCACAGTTACTGAATCCAAGATGGCGGCCTAATAGAATACGCTAGTAAGCACCCACTAGCTCTGTAGACTCTGTAGAGGTTCGGTTTTATTCCTTTATTGGCATTCATTTCGGTAGCCACAGAACATGTGTTGATTTTTGACTGCGTTCGGGAAAAGGTAAGATATTTTGGAGAAAGATTCTGGCACAATGGAGTAATTAAGCGAGCTTGAGCGGTAAAGTTGTGGAACGTATCCTTTTGTTCTTTAATATTCCTGATACATTTTATGGATTAACTTATTCGCGAAACGCTTTCTACATTTATTTGTATCTATGAAAATAGAGCGTTGTCTTGAACGAGGAATTTTGATCGATAGTAAGACTAAATTCGTCTTTTTTTCGTTAAACGGCGCTTATGAATGGTTAAGTTAGCTTAAGGACGTTCGCGCGAAAATTTTCTACTCGATAGATTTTTTTTAAACTTCTACTGCGGAGAGATAATGACCTGCTTGTTTCAGAAATGAAATAAAAATTGGGGGTCACCGGCTTCGTTTCAGAGATATGGCGTGTGGAAAACTAGTCTGA
>OMLO01002507.1_pt1 | contig 14885 bp, 10 predicted proteins | sample 1674811 | NCBI WGS metagenome assembly OMLO01 (sample SAMN06265003, study PRJEB25207) | coral metagenome | isolation source: Coral host | place: Mexico:La Bocana,Puerto Morelos, Mexico | collected 2008-11-13 | reverse complement strand
AAGTATTCAATAGACCTGGCTCATATTCACTGGTAGAGTTAATCATACTATGATCTTTCAATATTCAGAACTGATTTGTTTGTACCTCCATCAGAAACTGAATTGCTTATGCTAATGAGGCAAATATTGTAAACAAGGATTTCCCTATACTGACAATTTGCCAGTGCATATGCAGATTCTCAGTATTTGATATAAGGTCTGCAGTGCTTTTTGATACACCAAAGTCTATAATTTCTCAATTGCATTTTGATTTCAAAGGTTCCATAGCCATAATTAGTGAGAGAGCAAATTTGCAATGTACAGCTCTGGCACACGGTAAATACACAGGTCTGCACCCATGTCTTTCAGTCCAAGTTTGTAATGACTTTAGCAGTCAGTTAAGGGCTTTTCCCCTTGCAGAAATATGAAATGATAGTGACCGTAATTTTTAAAGAGCCACTCTCGTACCTTTGGTTTCTCTCTGTGCCTTGAGCTTACTTCCCATACAAGCACAATGCCAGGACTAACCAACAAAATATAATTTACTTCTAATTAGCGAACAAAATACTGTCAATAAGTTAATTTGTTTTGAACTAAACATTAAATAAACCAGTTTGATTTTTTTCCCTTTGTTTCATAGTGTGATACTGGCAAGCTACCATTAATTGAGCCAGTGGCATGAGAGTCCCAAATTTAGCATTACCTAGCTGTCACGAACTTTACCATGCAAGGCTTCTCAACTGTAACACACTCAGAAGGCTGCAAGATTAATTACAGTAACACTGATCCCTCCCTCCGTTCCCCTTTTTTTATGTTTGTGGACTGTTATTGTACTTTGGTTCGTACAATGAAAATAAATTAATGGCACGGTATCACTGTCTACAGTACCTTTTCAGCCCTATGCCTATGCCCTATCAGAGATGGAGCATATCACTTTTGCTGGACTGGCTTGGCCCAGGATACCAGTCTCTATGTCCACCGTGCACGACAGGGATAAGGTACCCCCTCAGCATGGTACCATGTATCTAAAGCCCGTCATCCCGGCCCCCACCTGGTATCCGAGCTTTTGCCGGTATTATTCCTATATGCTGATCTTAATCATCATAGACTTTTTACAGTTTTAGGACCGTATTTTTTTTTAAACAAATTTTTAAAACCAAAACACTACTCGCTTGTCATTGAACAACTAAACATTGAGTTATTATATTATATACTATTATATATATTATATATTATTATATACATTGGAAAATCATACCTTGTTGCTACTCCTAAAAGACTGCGACATTGTGCAAAGCAAATAGCAAGTATGGGACCATCCTAGAAATGAACAGTTCAAAAATTCAACAGAATATAATTTGCTATCTTTCCTGTTAGCATGGTATGTTAATTTACCGTGTTACTAATGAATCTGACATGTTTCTGAGTCTTCCTGTCAAATATGTAAAGGCCACCAGTACTAGAACCCAAGGCTACATACTTTTTGGAAGCTGTCATACAAGTGTACTGAAAGAGAAGGAAAAACAAAAATGTAGGTTAATGTAAATGGACACCTGGTAATATTGGGGAATCTCCAAAACGGGTTACAGTCTTGCAAATAGGATACCTATAAAGCAGGAAACTTAGCATCTTAACGATTAATAATCTTTATGAATTTCACAAGGTTTGGGGAACCTACAAAGCACCCTGTTTTACAGTCCCAAGGGTACTCCCTTATATCCCCTACACAGGGAAGTCCCACCACCTGACAGGGTATGGTTTCTGACAAAGTTATAAAACCCAGGGGAATTCCCTGATAATATAAACAGCAGTGCTTCTCAGAAAGAAACTATCCCCAAGGGGTACTAAGATCCTGCTAGAGCGTGTAGAGCTACCAATTCTAAAACTACACATTAACAGGCACTTTCATTATTAATTTTTTACTACCGATAACTCAGTTGATTGTCAAGTATCTCCTGTCATATTTTTTTAGTTCAATGTGTGAAAGCTCCTGCTGAACACCCTAACATCAATTCGCTAAGCTTATCCCGTTTTGAACTTTCCATAACCTAGAGGTGAGGGTGTCCTGCATGCACCAACAAATCTCCTTTTTCGGGCCGAGGACCACAGGGTCCAGTGTGGAGCAGCTAATAAAAACAAATGCTTATCACCTGCATGTCGTTATTAATTTGAAAAGAAAAACATTTATAATATTACAAACCTTTATTCGTGGATATGGCTTTATAGGGGAACACAGATCCTCCATAGATCCCATTTCAGTCAGCAAAACCCCGTATTCACCGACAACTGAACTCCATCGAATAATCTCCGAGGCCGCCATCTTTGTTTAGATCGAGTTACATTAAAGGACTGGCACTACACTACGGTGGGCCCAGATCGCCCTAGACCCCCGGGCCTAGACCACTTGTGAAACGAAAATAATTTCACGTCTAGGAAGGCCAATAAACGCAGACCCTCCGCATATTTTTTTGATTTTCTTAATCTTAAGATTCAGGTTTTTAGAAGATAAAAAAACAGCTGATATTTCAACCTCGTTCAGAAGCTCTCCTCAGAAAAGGGAGGAAAAGGAGAGAGAGCCTGAGAACTAGATTGCTGTTATTGAGTAATTTGAATGACGTATCCATGTCTCGTGACAAAATTGTGACCTGTCACATGGTCTGGCATTTATAGCGATTTCAAATCTCTTTCAGTCCTCTTGGTTCGCGATCATGCAGTTTTCCATTACCTTCGTAGCTCTTTTCCTAATAGGCCTTTCGCAGGCTGCTTTGAGGTAAGATTCCTCTGCTAATAGATTAGCCAATGATCTAAAAATATGAGTTCATCGAATAATAAGCTCAGTCTAGTTGTCTTTGAGCACGCGGAAATGGTTTGGTGAACATAAGCTCAAAGGGAAGTTTCTTTGCCGATGTACCTGGGATGTTCTGTAACTAAGTTGAAAATGAAAATGGGCCACGAGTGAATCTGTTTTCTAATGTCCAGGAAAGTGGAAAACTACTAGCTTCAGTTCTTGCTGTGAAAAATTGAAAACCTATTTTGAGCCCCAAGCAAGGAAACAGTTTTGTAGCTTTTTTCTAAAACGAAAACCAAGTTTCTCAAAGCTGTTTTTGACAGTTGACTTCTTTTAACGAAGAATTTGTAGTAGACAAATTTCTGCAGAGAGAATTGCTTCCCACGCTCTGTAAGCTTCCAGGTTTTTTAAAGAGTCGTTTGCATTTAAGCATGTGTATGCTGTGGGTCGAAATGAAATTCAGGTTAAAATGAAATTCCTTTGTCTGAAAATAATTATTCATGAATTGTGAACATTTAGGCTAAGAAGACAAAGGAAATTGTGAATTAAACTAGATAAAAATCATTTTAACCTGAATTTCATTTTGACCTACAATGTTTTATACATCATAGAAAAACATCATATCATTGGGTATCAGACGTTGTACGATTTGTGTCACTCATTTGAAGTTTTGCAGACTGTAGTTTAAACTTTCACAGACTTTCATATGGGATTTCCTTGTGCAGAAAATTCAAACTTTTGAATTGTACAATGTGACTCCTTCACTATTGTTTCAGGGTCCCACTGACAAAATTTCAATCAATCCGAGATACTCTTCGAGAAGTTGGAATTACACAGGAGGGCCTGTTGGAGAAAGCACGACAAAGGAACTACAAATACACAACACAATATGGTGACCCTGAGCCACTCTCTAACTATCTTGATGCCCAGTATTACGGAAGCATAGATATTGGCACTCCAGGACAGCCATTCAAAGTTGTTTTTGACACCGGCTCTTCTAATTTGTGGGTTCCTTCCAAGAAGTGTCCTTGGTCTGACATTGCTTGTTGTAAGTTGCATTGTACCACTTTAAATTTTAACTATTGCTACTTATATATTATGTAACCTTTTTGAAACTCGCAGTGGATTGATACATGCATGCTGAGTCTCTTTTCATCTCGAAGATAGCTCCTGGCTTGCCATTTTTATTTATTACTTGTAGTTAAAATAGGCATTAGTGGATCAATGTTTCTATATTTTGCTTTGTTTCTTGTTCTTAAAAAAAGTAACCAAAATTTATGTCTTGTCAGTGTTGCACAACAAGTATGACAGTACCAAGTCATCCACTTACGAGAAAAATGGAACTGACTTTGAAATCCATTATGGCAGTGGAAGCATGACGGGGTTCTTGAGCACAGATAATGTAGAGGTACATAAAATGCTATCACCACGAAGTACTGAGTATCATTTTGATTGTTATGTTTGTTTGGATGAGGCAGTAGACACACAAGGCACTTCTTCTGCTCATGAAGTGACCAGAGTTTGCTCCATTGCTCCTCTCCCACCACTGTTATCATTGTCTAGTTGTTACATTTTCTCTCTAGTTATATACATGTGACTGCTATTAATGGATAATGTGTTGCAAAAGATACTAGATTTACTGACTCGGAACTTAAGAACTACCAGTAAGTGCAAAGTAACCTAGTCAAATTGACGCAATCAGGCTAAGTGTGCATTACAGCCAAAAAAATTGCATGTGTAAGAAGTGGTGCGAGAAGTTCTTGCAGTTCAAGAACAGTTCAAGTGAGCGCAGGAAGTTAAAATGCAGTGTTTAACAGTTTACCTGTAAAAACGTTTGGAAATTCAAGAAGTTGATTGCCTACCCTAAGTACAAGAAGCCACCAGGCATCACTTAGGGTTGCTTAGCTGCATGAAACACAATAAGTTGTAGAGTCCAGCTGCATTTAGTTTCTTTATCTGATCTGACAATGCATAGATAATGCAAACAAATGGCAGAAAGATATTTATGTTCGTCAAAAGTAACTTTTAGAACTGGTTTCTTATTTATTTGAAGATTGCCGGCTTGGTTGTGAAACACCAAACATTTGCTGAGGCAATGAGTGAACCAGGGGTAGCATTTGTTGCCGCCAAATTTGATGGAATCCTTGGCATGGGATATGATACAATTTCAGTGGATGGAGTTGTACCAGTATTTTACAACATGTTCCAAGAAAAACTTGTAGAGAAACCTGTTTTCTCCTTTTATCTAAACAGGTTTGTTCAAACATTCTTTTCTTGTACATTTGTTGTTTAACACTTGCATGCGCAATGAAATGCCAAATCAAATAATTATGATGTTCAATGTCCAGTATTTTTTATTATTTTGGGGGCTCAGAGCCACCTTAATTTAATTTAAGGTGGCTCTGAACCCCTTTACAGAAATTTTTTAAATGTTGCAAAAAGTTGCATGGTATTATGCTGATTACAGTAATTCAATAACAAAAAATGTGGGTCACCAAGCTTGTTTTTGAGTGATAAGTGCTTTGAGCTAACATTTAGGGAATTTTAGCAGGCCATATTTTTGCTGTGGTAGCCTATATTGTCTCACAAAATTTCACCAATGATTGGGCGGTTTCTTGATGCCATGATTTTAGCATCAACCAATAGAGAGTGGTTATACACATACTGAACCATCATTGAAAATCTAATTCTTGGAAAGGGAATTTGAAATAGCCAAATTCAGAAAAGCTGGATCCAACTGTGATAATAGAGCTTTTCAGCACTATAAATAGGCAAGGTTAGATTGGCATTGTTTAATTTTTTGTTTTTTTTTTTTTTCAGGAATGCATCTGGCTCCCCAGGAGGTGAACTGATCTTTGGTGGATCAGATCCCAAATACTATACTGGTGACTTCACTTATGTTCCTGTCTCCAAAAAGGGTTACTGGCAGTTTAAGATGGATGGGTAAGCTTACAAATCAAGTCATTAGAGAATTGCACCCATAGAAAAGCATCACCTGGTAAAAGTGGGGTACCTATGATGCTTTGCAGGGACAGTGACCTGTGAGCGAGGTTGCCAAGGCTACCACCACTGGTTTCAGTCTCTTAAGATCTCTCCCATGGCATCTATTTTTTTAAGATTTAGCACTGCAGTCTGTGGTATTTTATGCCTGCATGCCGTTATCGAAAATATGCACAATATGACAAATATGCATAAACCACTGATCAGCGCATGCTGGGCAAATTGAGAATTTTTTCCCGAGAACATTTAAATATTACCTGGTATCTCTGCTTGCCAGCAGTATAAAGTTATATTCAATGAAACACACTGTCCAATTACTTCTTTTCTTCTCTGAAGAATAGGGCAAGATTTGAGCAGTGAGAGCTAGAACATACTTGTGAAAACAAGCTATACTGTACATTACTTGATTGACAGGCCTTACGCATGCTCTCTGTCTTCTTTTTCACTCATTTGCATTTTCCTGTTTGGCGTTTTTCAATGGACATGATTCTGTAATGAATAGGTCTTTGTATTAAATATTTTGGAATTGAATTCAAAATTTGTTAGTTAGCAAGACTGAATGTACTTGTAATATTTTTGATCAAGCCCAAGACGTTCTCAGCTTTGTTAAGAAACTAAGATGGGGCCTGTGAAATTTGGCAGAATATGCAAGATGCAAATTTTTTTGTTGGACCATTGGCCACCCAGGTTGTAATATTCTACATTCATCCCTTCTAATATGTATGAATGTAATATGTAAGTATGTGACCCAAATGTAAAGGCATTAGTACATTTTCCATCAATAGAATTCAATCCAAATCTGTGTACTTTTCAGGGTGCAGATGAATGGCGGCAGTACTACCTTTTGTCAAGGCGGTTGCCAAGCCATTGCTGATACTGGTACGTCGCTCATTGGTGGGCCCACAGCTGAAATTGAGAAGTTGAATAAAATGATTGGGGCTTCTCCAGTTGTTGGTGGTGAGGTAGGTATCTTCTAACTTAATGACACTTCCAGAAAATGAACAGGTTAGAAAATGGTCAAGGGGAAAAAAAAACGTGTTCAAGGTCAAGGAAAAGTCAGGGAAAAGAAATTGAAATAAATTAACACTGCTGATTAAATACCATTGAAGGCTGGAAGAAACACTTGGGGCCCTGTGATCTCAATGATATTTTTACTTAATGTAGGAGAATTTGTTCAGTTTTCATGAACTAGTGGAGAGCACAGCTGTAAGTTGAGGCTAGTAGCCACTGCTGCATCATATATATCTGACATTTTGTATTTATTTGGTCAGGGAAAATGGGTTATCAGAGAAAAGTCACAGAATTTTAAAAAGTGGTGTCTATGGCAGGGGCAGTTTATGGTCATAACTCCATCCACATGATACAACTGTAGGTGTATGCACCTAAAATACTTTTCTCTCTTTCTTTGTCTATTTCAGTACATAATTGATTGCAGCAAAATTGATTCTCTCCCTGCAATCGACTTTATCCTTGCTGGAAAGAAGTTCACGCTGACTGGAAAGGACTACGTTCTCAAGGTTTGCTTCTAACTATTGATTCATTTAGAAGACATCAAAATATATATATATATATATATATATATATATATTTATTTGTTGTGAATTTATTTATAGTTGGAAGCCTGTCGATCAAGTATTGGCAGTTGTGTTCTATACCAATACAAATTCTAATGATGAACTCAAAACTCTATCAAGCAGCCAGTTATCTAAGTCCTGTTCAATTATTTGTAAAGAAAACCCCCCACTAACAGGCCATCTCTTTTTAGTGGCAATGACTTCTGTTTGGTTGTGCCAATGAGAGTTTTTCTATTTTCTTTACCCCTAATAAACAGCCACCCAAAATTTAATACACATAAATTAACTTTGCTAGATACGACACATTTGTCATGATTGACTTCAAGTGACACCATGTTCACTAAGAAATGAACCTGATGTTGAAAATATTCAAGATAAACAAACCACTATTAAGCAGCCACCTCCCATTTCCCACAGGGTGACCACTAACAGAGGTGTGTCTGTATATGGGTTAGCACAAGTAGATTGGGTGAATATATATTCACTTGCATAAGGGGTTTATGCCAAGCTTAGGTATTTGTACATGTACATCAAGTAAACTATAAAGTGATTTGTTCACAGGTGACGGTGTTGGGAGAGACAGAATGCCTTAGTGGATTCTTCGGTATTGATATCCCTCCTCCTGCTGGTCCCCTTTGGATTCTGGGAGATGTATTCATCGGCCCATATTACACTGAGTTTGACATGGGAAACAATCGTGTGGGTTTTGCCAAGACTGCTTAAGCCATCTCAGAGTTCCATGTGAAGCAGGCTGTTGCTAATAATAATTGTAAAATGGTAGCCACAAAGGATTACTGTAACTTGTTATTCTGTAACACTGGTCTTGTTTAACTGTGGGGGGGCGGGGGGGGGGGATACAGGGGGTGTGTACTTCATGTTTCCTATCGCTACCCCTCACTGAGTACTCTTGGTACTCTTTTGTTTCAGAATATCATAAGTGTTGCAACTCTTTTCAACCTCACTTGTGGAGGCGCAGTGGCCTCTTGATTGGTGTGCTCGCCTCTGCATCGAGCGGTTGAGGCTTGAGCCCTGGTCAGGGACATTGTGTATTGTTCTTGGGCAAGACACTTCTTATACAGATTCCTCTCTCCTGTCACTTTCTGCTGACTCCTCCACCCAGTATTCCAGGGGTACTGTCCCCCTGTCCCACCCCCACTGAAACAACTAAACTCTTACAAGAATATTGGCAAATTTCAAAGTTATTTGTGGCCTTGCCATCAGGACTTTTGTTTGTTTATTAAGTGAACCATTGCCTTGCCAAACAAAAGAATGATGTATAACTGTGCAATTTGCCTTTCAAGTACTGTTTATAATTGAAACTGTTATTTTGAAAACCAAGCAAAAGTATACCCTCCTTTTTCGGTGTAGAAGTAGTGCATGAGACGTTTGAAATATTCAGAAAAATGTCTAGAGTAGGGGAATCTTTGTTTACAAGTTTTGCCTCATTAGCATAAGCAATTCAGTTTCTGATGGAGCTACAAATAAATCAGTTATGAAAATTGAAAGCTCGTAGCATGATTAACCCTGCCAATAAATATGAGCCTGATGTATTGAATACTCTTTGTGCAATACAGGCTTTAAACTCAAAGATTTTACAAAGAATGTATGGGCTCATTAGCACTTTTGCCACCCAGAAATTTTGCAGTATTTGAAAGACAATTTCTCCTTGAATATTACACAGAAAGAGCCAAACATTTCAACATGGATTTAATTTCACTAGCTCCTTAACCTCCTGGAGCCAATATACATCTAACATGTTTCCTTCTGCACATAAAGCCGTATGCAAATGAGCAAAAATGTAAACAATGACGTCAGCAAAGAAAACCCCACCCTATAAATGGGACATGATTCGTAGCAGCAATTTTGTGCTTGAGGGATTAGATAAGTTCCTTTTATTGTTTTTATTTCGTTTGGTATTGTTTCATAATTAAATGATTACACTTGACATGATTTTTGTGGACTAGAATTTTGCTGTGGCTCAGTAATTACTGATTTACCACCCTGTTTTGAATACTCTTTTTGACTAAAAAGAAAAGAAGAAATGAGGTCTTTCCTTGGTCTCCAACCTTCCATTGGGCTCAATTTCTGACACTCGATCGAGTCCAGTCTAGGTTCCTCTCCGAGGGAGCGGTGTGGACACATGAGCGACAGAGCATATTGCGGGGGGTTGGGGGTGGGCACGGGCTCCTCGGATAGCGGCAGGCGATCCAGCCTAAACACCGATCTTCATCCACGTCCTTGCCTGCAGCCATGTTTGATGTGCACAACTGAACGGTTACGATGAGTCAAAGAAGGCTCAAAATCCGTACCATCCATGGGGAAGCTACTCTACAAAGCTCTACACGGGAAAGCTCCTCCTCGAGGCCCTCTTACCCTTTCATATAACTTTTTGACAGAAAAAGTATTGGTTCTGGCAGAGCCTTCCCATAGGCCTCCGTGCATGGTGAAATGGATGAATGGTGAAGCAGTGTCCACAGAATGTTTATAATAATTGAAAACTTCAATTATAACAACATTAGTATTGAATAATTGTTAATTATAACTACATCTACATAACTTGCAGTATCCTATCGGGACGGTTTCCAAGCAAAATAAAAAATAAAATAAAGACAACAAAACTAAAAGAAAATGACAAATTATTCTGCAAGTCTTTTGACTTGAATTTAAAAGGTTTTCCTTTGCAAGGTGTTCGCAGCTAGGTAATGTTGTGAAACAGTTCTTCTGAATTCTCATAACTTTGCTAAGCGAAGAAGACCGAAACTCGCGGGATACATTACAACTCCGTCAATAACCAATTTAGTATTAAACGTTGCTTGACATGGCTACAACAGGCAAAGTTATCAGGTTTAAAACGACGAAGCTGGTTTGGAAGTTAATTAAATTATAATGAAAAAGAAAATATGACTTCATTATCCTCGGCAAGGTCAATAAATGATCCAAGAAGGACCAAACATACCCCCTTTTTGTTGTTTTGGAAGTTTCCATTGCAAGGTTGAAATTATAATCTGCATTTATGAGCCATAAGATACAACTGTAACTAAGAAATTATGGCGACCGTTGCCGGTTGCTGAAAACTTGCTTGTAAACAAACATGTGTGACTTCATTAGCCTTGGCAAGTTCAAGAATTTTGTTCGAAAGAGAAAACGTACCTGTACCTGTTTTTTTTTTTTGTGATCTGGTAGTTAACAGTAATGGTGCTTTTATAAGTTGTTCTATATATTTTACAAAAACTATTTTTTAATCTTAAGTTCACAAACAACTATGGTAAGGCTTACACTCCATTCATAATAGCCAAACCTCATGGTTACCCTGAAAGAAGGATAGCAACTGTCCAACTAGAACTCCTAGGATGTTGAAAAGCGGTTCTAAAATGCATTAATATGATGACTTCTTAACACATTTAGCATACATTAGCATGTGTCAAAAACAATTTCAGTTTTCTACCTTAACATTAAATCAGCATTTTAATTTATTTCTTTGTTATTTCGCATCTATTTATAACATTTAAGAAATGGTGAGCGTGCAGCGTGCAACTATCGAGTTATGGATGCACGCGGGAGGTTGCTAAGCACGAAAGAAGCGTAAGAGTCGCACGAGGCGATAGCCGAGTGCGACTCTAGCTTCTTGAGTGCTTAGCAACCTCCCGCGTGCATCCATAACTCGATAGTTGCACGTTGCACGCTCACCATTTCTTTTTTATGACAGTGATAGGGTTGGGTTTGAATCCGGGGACATTGTTGCGTTCTTGGGCGAGACACGTTACTCTCACAATGTCTCTCTCCATCCAGGAGAAAAAATGGGTACGTTGAACTTAATGCTGGGGGTAGCCCTGCGATGGACTAGCATCCCATCTAAGGGAGAGTAGAAATACTCTTAGTCGCTTCATGCTACAGAAACCGGGATACGTGTAAGCTGAGGCCTGATAGGCCTCTTGGCTTGTTTTCAACAGAACTTGAATGGTTAGGCTAAAATTGTGAACAATGATTCATCAATGGTTTTCAAAGGCAACCGTCGACTAATCATAACTCGCGCTGTATTTGGAGAAAATGATTAATGAAGTCCTGCGTAGCAAGCGTTTCCGTGGGGTTGAGAAGCAAAGAAAGTCCGAGGAACGGGATTTCTTTGCTCCACAGTCCTACGCAATGCAGATTTGTATGACAACCAGCGTAGTACATTCCATTTTAAAATGACTGCGTACCCACCCCCCCCCCGTCTCTCTCCCAGATTTTATGAGGGGAGGGGCGGCTGTACACGGGCTAATCGTTTTCTTCGTCTTCCACATCCTGAGTGAACAATTCAGGGTAATCGTTCCACGGAAAGCCATCTGGAATAATGTCGTCTGGAAGTAGTGGACAGTTCGGCACTGACGATGCCCTCGAAGTCAGTGAGCTTGAAGCCGTATTCTGCGCCGACTGACTGCTTTCTACCCTTTGTCCCATTGAGTTATAGCTGGTCCTCCTAGAGTGCGAGGCGGCATAGCTCGCTAGATTAGTTCTGATATCGTGCGAGGTTGGAAGAATTTGATAATTTAGCTGATCACTTCGCCTGCAATATCTGACGTAAATTACAATGAAGACTGCGATGAACCCTAACACGCAAGCAACAGATACCACGGGCGCAATATGCTTTAAATGCTCTTTTCCTAAATACCGTGCCATTAAAAGTACGAGAGCGAGTAAGGAAAACAGTATTGTCAAGACGACACTGGAACAACAACAGCAAGCATCACAACTGAAAGTGCAACCTGGACACTGTACAAGACAACAGTCTTCTTGAGGTATGCGAGGCATTGATGTTGGAGGTCTGGAAATCACGCGATCGCGAAATGGCAAGGTGTTATCGGAACTTGAGTCCAAATCTTTCAATAACGAGTCTGGCTCTTCGTAATTTTCCTGAATGTGCCGCTTAATCTTGACAACCAAATCTTTTCTCTTGGGTCTTAGTTCCTTGATAATTGCAAGCAAATTCGCCATCTTATCTGGTTCGTTTCCGATGATGTTTCGTTGCCGTAAAATACTAAATACATCCCAGCCGGTAGTGATTCTTTCACGTTGGGCGCCAGGAATGATATCTCCACAAACATGTATAAGGCTGTGAAGATTTCTTTCATGTAATTCATCGCTGAGGTTATTTAAAAGAATTTGAAACGGGCTGAGGACAAAAGATGGAACCATGGTTGACGATATGTTGTGACTGAGGTGTTAGTCAGACTTGTATCACGCGCAGAGACCACATGATCGTCATCCCTGGTCCTGCAGATTCCCACATGTATAGTCGATACTGTTTCTAAAGTTTTAGATCCATGCGCACTAACAAGAAAGCAAAACACAATGAGATGGTAAATTATCGATGTCCTGTTCAATTTACAAGCCTTCTTCGTCCAAAAACCTGTGAATCTTTCTGTAAATGTAATATTAGGGGAATCCCCACTTTTTCATGGAATAATAAATGTTCTTCAATTAAGCATGCGGATCTGCATATACACGAATGTAACTGATCCATAACGTGACGTTCAATTTCGAAATAACTGCCAATCATTTTTCACCACAAATCAATTAAAAGGTTTCCTAATACCAGTACTGTTTAGTTTTGTCGTTAGTACGAGAAAATTCAACGCTTTATTCATTCCTATTTATATCGGAAAATTCTAAAAAAGCCAACGGTAGTATTTGTTCCTTACAACATAAGCGAAGTTTCTTTCTCTCCCATTTAACTAACTTTGTTCTTTTCGACTTTTGCTCTAGCAGCGAACGAGTGAGACATCTGGTTTAACACTTGAAAATAAAATCGTATCCACGCGCAGCCATGTATTATCCTCTACTAAGCAAGCTTTAAATTTATTTTTATTTTTGCAAAAAGGTTTTCCCCCCCCCCCCAAAGCCCCTCCCTCTGCGCTGTCCTTGAAAGGAAATAGTACAGTGGTTGCTTCTTGATGTGGAACATTTCTTCTCGTATTCAATTTTGTAAAGCAGTTCTCTTGAAGAGTTAAATTCCCCGAGTTTCTAGTGAGCCTTGTGAGTTAATGCTCTCCTATACATTAAAAGGAGGCTAGAAATGAATGAGGGCTTAAAACAACGAGGTATATAACAATTAGACCCGTGGCCCTTAAGGGGGGAAGGGTCTAATTGTCTGAGTATCACCCAACTAGCCGGACAGAAAAAGCAATAATAAAGTTTGCAAATGTAAGTTGAAGAAAGATTTATTTGGGAATAAAACGAAAAAATTTCGCTACTCGATGACTATTACTAATAGTCTTCTATTAGCGCAGCCAATCAAATGCAGGATTTGCATTAGTCCACTAGTTGGGTGATACTATACAGGATATTGATGAAGAAAACAGATAACTTAAATAAGTATACTATAGTCCACAATTACAAAAAAAATAAAATAACTTTTCTGTTTGTTCTCCAATGGAATTTGCCTGAACACCTCGTGACCAGTATTAAATTTTATAAATAGCGGTGGTCGGGTTTGAACTAAACATAATGGCCGTTTTCATACTAGAGACGCGTTACCCGTCTGAACGAGCTACGGCAAACATTTTGTAATTCGTCCGGTTATCCGTCTGTAGTATAAAGACGGGCACAAGACGCGTTACCCGTCTGAACGAGCTACGGCAAACATTTTGTAATTCGTCCGGTTATCCGTCTCTAGTATAAAGACGGGCACAAGACGCGTTACCCGTCTGGACGAGCTACTTTTCGAAATGCGTCTTGAACGACAGATTGGCCGTTTTTATACTAGAGACGCGTTACCCGTCTGGACGAGCTTCGGCAAACATTTCGTAATTCGTCCGGTTATCCGTCTCTAGTATAAAGACGAGCACAAGACGCGTTACCCGTCTAGATGAGCTACTTTTCGAAATCCGTCGTTTAGACGCATTTCGAAAAGTAGCCCGTCTAGTAAGGACAGGGATGATAAAACCCGAATTCGATGCACTGAGGCTATCAGGCCTGTAAATAGCTTCATCGTTGCCGGATACTTCCGTTGTCTTGACTGCATGACGTTGCATTTCGTCTAGAGCATAGACAGATTCTACTATAAGCGAAGCAGCCAGAGTGAATGGAAACAAAGCCAAAACACAGTCCAGCTTTCTACTACTTTTTCGAATTCAACATGGCGTGACTTCCGGAATGTTAGCGTACCAGGCCAAAATGGATGCAACGTTATAGAAGGCAAAAAGTTCTGCTAAAAAAACACAGCTGCAGCAAAGGTCACAGCATGGACTGCTTTAACTAGAAAGCTTATAGCAATATAGCGACAACAATCTTGTACGCAGCACGGTGTAGAACCCTGATCACTTTGGATTCGATTACTGGAGTATGCGATTTTCGGCCCGCTCGTTGAATCAAGCTTACTCTAACTGATAATTGAATATCATCTTTGGGTTCTCGTAATGTTCAGGCGCGTAGCTGAGGTTTTCGGAAAGGTGTTCATATTGACAGAAATATTCATTTTTCGGCTTATTAAATACGAGCCCCGTAAGGCGCGAGCCTCTAAGGGGGTCTGGGGGCATGCCCCCCCCCCCCCCCCCACCAAACAC
>OMLO01002506.1_pt1 | contig 14885 bp, 12 predicted proteins | sample 1674811 | NCBI WGS metagenome assembly OMLO01 (sample SAMN06265003, study PRJEB25207) | coral metagenome | isolation source: Coral host | place: Mexico:La Bocana,Puerto Morelos, Mexico | collected 2008-11-13 | reverse complement strand
GGGGGGGGGGGGGGGGGGGAGGGGGGTACTCAAAAAAAGTTTTATATGGGGAGGCTCCGCCCCGAGGTCCAACCCCTCACCTTTTATATACCATTTTTTCAGAAAAGGTACCCCTTTCATATACCTTTTACTGGAAAAAGGCTCCCCTTTTGTATACCTTCTTAAGAAGACTCATGAATAAATTGTTTAAACAGCAAGTCTTGCCATTTTTTTCACGTAGCGCATAATAAATTAAAATGAAACAGTCATAAGTTGCGTCTGCTTGATTTGTTTTAATTCAAGGCCCTTTTTAATACCTGAGTGAAGATTTTCCTACCCTTTCATATACCTAAACTTGTGAAATCCCTACCCTTTTAAATACCTGAAGCCTGAATAAGGTACCCCTTTCGGGCGGAGCCTCCCCGTGTAGGCCATTATAGGAAGTACCCCAGGTATTTTCCAAGAAAGCTAATGTTACAAATCTAAATTATTTGCATACATTTTATCTGCAATAACTTCATGAATTTTCATGGCCGCGAAATGTAAACAATAAGAGTGGCTTGGTAGGGGACAGGATATCAATCTATTATTAGAGTTCACAGTTAATGCACTACCTCCCTAGGCCTGTCAATTTTTTTTCTGAGCCACCCCACCTTGGGTAATGGGCCACATGAACATACCATCTTGTAAGCATGAGACTGTTTAACATTGTTCCAGCTTCCTGTCACTGCTTTCATCCATGCCATTGGTGTGCGAAATGTCTCTCCTCCAGCAGACTCTATTAAACCATTTGACCACAGCGAGGCTTCAAAATTTCTGCCCTATTGGACAAAGTGACAAAAAACTAACCAACAAAAAACACCTCTATCTACATGGTTAAGATCCTTCTGAGAGAAAAAGTTATGGCCATTAATAGTAATTTATAGCTGTAATTCTCTTCAAATGTTATAAGTTAATAAGTGCTGCACAGCTCCTTGGTATACAAGTGCAGTAAAGATTGGCATCCATGAAACACTAAATTGCTGTTGACTTCAAATTACCACAAGCAATGTACCACAAATCCAAAGCAGCAAGGACAAGATTTTGAAGGACACCTGTACAATACTAGCCCACATTGCCTGTTCAAGCAAATCCAGCATGAATGTTAATGCATGAGTAGACTGAGTATTGCTGAGATGCTAGTCTGATACAGGTTACCTTCGTCATTTTGTTTGGTTGCCTTACAGTTTGCCAGTATCCATTTATATACTTGGGTGAAGAGAGGTGCCCACTGTGAGAGCCACCATATTTGATTTGGGCTACAGGTTGAATGGCATAGTTACTCACTTAGCATACACCTGACAAGATATCCTGGCAAAGCTCCCTTTGTCCCATGATTGTGTCATGTTAATCAATAAATTCACCTTTAACATTTCATTACTGAGTTTAAAATTCACCATCTTTATTCACTTTAAGTTCCCTGTGTTATGACCAGATTACTGTATGTCTTATGGGAAGTTCCATACTTTGTGGTTTTAAATGTTCTTACTCAGTGAAATCAAAAATAATGAATAATTTGTTTAAAACTAATCAATCTGGCCAGGCAACCAACATTTGCCTTTGGGTGACTGGAAAAAAACTTACTTTTCCTATATAAGCCTAAGTGTGAGCACCCAAGATTTTATGGTTAGGTACCTTCATTGCTGTATTTTTTCCTACACCATAGCCTTGATAAGAATTCTTCAAGACTTTGGTAGTAATAGCAATTATATTAATCTGCACCTCATACTGCATAGAAAGGACATTTGGGCCTGCTTGAATGACATTGTGATTAAGAAGGCTTTTCACATCAGGAAGGTCATTGCCAAATGAACCTCTTCTTTGCAGACTCCTTGACTGAACAACCTACAAAATTAATATATAATAATTTGAAATAGATAAGGATTTATGTAAAAAACAAGTGTTATTTTCTGTTAAGGGCTGTATTGAACTAGAATAACCAAAGCATTGGGAAGGGAGTTGGAAATGAGACCCTTACATATACTACCTTGGTATATGTTGTCCCAAGTGCTTTTTGGAAAGCAGCTCTTCATTGAGTTTCGTACAATAAAAAATGCTTTATTTTCTGCAGTGCAAAAAAAATACATGTATGTACTGGTATGAGACATTTTGTTTTTATACTTACTGCCCCCTTTGAAGCAGCAGGTTCTGTTGTCATGGCAGCCTGTGGTAAGCTCTGTACTCCTGCAGCACTGTGGGTGGGTATGATGTGCAGTGATTGTAACATGGTACTTTTATGCAACTGTGGTACTGCCTGAGCACTCTCACTTGTTGCACAAGAAATAGGGGCTTTGTGGTTTGAATGCGATCCTTGTTTATTTGCATGACTTTCACTATCACAAGCAATGGGTGGGGCTGCATTTTGCAAGGCTAAACTGTTGTTTACAGTTCTTGCTGCAGAAACAGGGTCTAAGATGCTTCTGCAAGATGTGTAGTCTAAATTGGACAAATATGTCACACTAGAGCTTGGAACATCTGTACAAATATTTGTGACCTGGGAAGAGCTTTGTGAAATTTGACCCTGTTTAGACACTTCTGTTGTTGGCAGGGTAACCTTTGTGTTTAAAGTGTGGCATTGTGAAGATTTTGTGACTGACAGGCTGGGAACCAAACCCATTTCCGTTGTAGATGATGTTGTGTAAGTTGTTGACGGGAGTTTGGCCGTAACTTGCTTCGGCTGGGTGGCCTGTGTCACTGAAAATAGTGATGTCACAGGTAGTCCTTGTGGTAAGACATAAATTTGTCTTTGTCCCACTTGATAGAGCTGTCCTGCAGTTAAGACAACATTTTGTACCCTTGGCTGAGATACACATGATGGGGTCGTCATGATTGCACTTGAGAGATTACTTACTGCAGATGATGGAGTGTGACTTATTAATACTGGATTATTGCCCAGGGCAGTCACCTGTGTAACAGCTGAATTAACTGAAGGCTGTGAAGGAATAGTGCTGCAACTTTTCTCTGTATAATTGGAAGGAACATTCATGTGGGGAATGGAAGTATGCCTGCTGACAGATAAGTCATTGCCTTGTTTGGTTGCGATGTTAGGTATGTTTGCACATGTGACTGCCAATGGATTTGTGTTTGATGAAGATAGAGTATTGGGTAAGGATGGTTGAGTGTTCCTATCCATGATTTCTCGCTGCTTATTGACATCTTTCTCAGATTTACTGTGTACCTCGACTTCTGGTATTATATGTTTGATAGCTGACCTTGCCTTCTTTTTCAATGCCTGTATCTTGTCAACTAGATTTTTATGACGATGAAAGAGTGTTAGCAGCTCCTTTTGTTGTGCTGCAAGTGTGAGCAGTTTTTGTTTTGTTCGGGATGTCCATTGAGATGAAGACCCATCTTCACTGTCCTGTACTCCATTATTAGAATTAGTAATCTCTTGCCTTTGCTGTTGTTGGTAGTGGGTGAAGTCACCAAGCTGAGTTTTGACTGTCATCATCAGATGTTTCACTTGGACAAAGATTGGATTTCCTTTTGGTGCCATACCTGCAATGCAAGAAATTGCAACCACACTTTTTTGTATATCATCCATTTTAACTTGCCATAATTTCATTACCTAAAAACATACATACAGATCTCTGAAATCCCCCCAAAATTAAGTCTAAGTTCAATTGGGACCTCAGTCCCCCTTCTCTTATTCTCAAGTTCTTTTGGAAAAGAAAAATAACCAGAGAGCTAGACTTGATATTCCAAATCATAAATCAGTTAGACCACAACTAAAGTAATACCAAAAGAAGAGGTCACTCAAATTTGAAATGCTATTAAGTTTATAGACAACATTTCCTGATTTTCAAGTTGTGTAAAAGCTGTTATTTTTACACAGTGAAAATAATCTAGGATATATTCCCACCTCTCTTAACGCTTGACTCGAATGACACCAGCATTTGCTCGATTTCCTCTTCCTGTTCCCTGATTAAGCTCAATTTCTCTGCCGCCGTCATTTCCTTACTGGCTGCTTTGACAGCTTGTGAGTTCAGTTCGTGGCAGACACTCGATTTTGAACATCCTTCGTCAAGACTGGGCGTTTCTTTGAACGCTAGTCGCTTGATTTTAGCACTCGGAGGGAGATATTCTGGGGAGTCGTGAATGTCGCTCGTTATTTCACTCTCACTTTGAGCTGGAGCCTTCTTATCCAAGTTGTCTGATCTGTGATTTAAGCAAGAAAGGAAAGCATCTTTAGTGATAGTGCGAGTCATGTTAAGTTTTTCACTGAGGACACAAAGTAACTTGCCGAGGTATCGGAGCGATGATTGAAGGCGACATTTGGGACTCGCTCAATATTATAGGATCGTCAACATCGTCGCACACTGTTTCATCACTATCATCCATTGCTATAACCAATTGCCCTTCTATACTAGCCCCGTTGAGAAAGCTTGAGCTCTTCAAAAACTTACAGAATTTCTAAAAGCAGCTTCGTGCCCAGGTCTCTGCGCAACAATTCAATATGGCGGCTGTCAATCATAACTCCGCTTGTTAGTTTATGTGAAAAATAATAGAGAAACGTTGATTAATAAAATGAATGTTCTAGCCTCGAAACCAACTACAATGAAATCTCGATTCGAACCTCCTGATAACTCGAACGAAAAGTCCTCGGTCGAACACTGTAATTTTACCCCCAATTTCTTGAACAATTCGTTTTTTTAATAAAATTTTCGTTCCCCTCGAAGGTTCTAAAAACCGGGATTGCACTGTAGATTATGAAAGGAAAATAAGACAATTGAAAAAAAAAGTTTATGCCGAGACCCGGGATTATTCAGAACTCATGAGAGTTCTCCGGATTTGAACCAGGGACCTTCAGATCTTCAGTCTGACGCTCTCCCAACTGAGCTATCTCGGCATGTCTGGAAAATGATGGTCGTACTTTGCATTAAAATAACAATTTCATACACAAGGACCATCCAGAACTTAACACAAGATAATCAACTGGACAAATTCGGCAGAGTCGGGGCAGAGTAATTGGCTCTTTTTGGACTAGAATCAAGCTCGTGCCTAGATTCCCCAAACCGAGAAGCTAGAAAGCACTGGGTACGAGACGGGGCGAAATCAAAACTGGCGGCGACAATAATATTACTACTCCCTCGGTAGGCTCGATCACCAGCCACTGTTCGGGAAAGGAGCCCGCGGAGGGACGCAGACCAGATACGAGAAAGCCGGACAGCAATCGAGCCTATTCCATCGGTTGAAGACGATATTGGCCGTTTTGAAATTCTACCTCCTTTGGAGATGGCAAAATCGCAGGGGGCGTGTTATAGTAGCGTGTGACATAAAATCCTTGCTTCTCTTCGCAACAAATAGAGCAGCATCTGTCATGTGACGTTCTTCATAAGTTTTAACTTTATCTCACCCCGAGGGGCATCTAAAATACAATCAACTATTTTTAGAATAGTTTTGATTTAAGCCGGAGCAATCTATAGAAATATAGGAAAAAAACACTAACAGGTGTAAACATGTATGCATATGGCAGTTTCTGGAATTCATTTTCGATTTCCGGCCGTGGCCTAGATAAACATTTATTTTCTCCTTACAATATCGATTCATTATCATGAAAGCAGGTAAGGAGAGTAAAGAAAATGATCAACCAGTCATAAAACTTGATTATTTCGACCTAAAGGCTGATACGGTTAATATATTTTGTGTTTTGGAAAATTATTCCCTACGCACTTTTGGTAATGAATGCTGCCATGACGGTTACGCAGTAGTTACGTCATAAATGACAAAGACAGGTCATCAATTTTTCCATTCTGTGCGTTGATGGATTTTCCTTGCTCAAAAAACAATTAAGTGCTAATGTTGTTTTGAAGATGTACGTTAAAAAGTTAATGCAGTTTTTAATTTTTTTTTTTTCGGTTCGGTCACTTTTACAGGTCTGTGAAAATGGTGTATTTTTTCTTCGAATTTAAACCTTTAAATTTGTCGATAACTGATTTGCCTCGCATGTCTTTATTGTTCTTTGTAACCGACGAAATTTAAATGACGAGTGTGACACTCTAAAAGATACCTTCAATTTATTTCTATCACATACGTTTGGTCAGAGTTGTAAATAGTACACTTGGAATATCATTTTCCCAGCATTTTCAACCTAAAATCGCTGCAAAACATTGCGCTTTCGAGGCCAATTTTTCGTAATTTTCGTTAAAAGTTTGCCCCTTCCCACGAAATCATTAGCTCAGAAGCGGAAAAACAAAGGCGTTTTTCTTTATCATTTCACGTCGGCTTTCACGGAAGAAAATATATTGCCATCAAACCGTTTCCGACACCGGAAAATGGGCTGGTCTCGCTTGCGGATCTAAGTTACTAATACAAGTCGCTGGAGGCTTTCACAAAGAAAATGATCCGCGTTCACAAAGTAAATATTTTGCGTTTATTCAAAGTCGCTTCGTTTTTTAGTTACCAGACTTTAATATCGAAAGCCTGGCAGCATATTTTACGCGCACGGTTTGTTAATATTAAAGCGAGTCTGGGATTATTGTTCTTGGTGGAACCAATGAAACGCCAAGAGTATAATAGAAAGAAATGTTTTGCGTAGGAACACTTGAGCAGCGGAACCATTTTTGTTTTATTTACCGTATCGAGACATTAATGAGATGAAAAAAGGAGCAGTGAAATGTTCTTAAGAGGCGACCCGCTGGTCTGGTGTGTGCTTTTCCTTTCGTTCTCTTGGGAGCTGAGTTCCCTCTGAGTTTGTTTGCTCAATTTATAGTCAGCAAAAAAAGTGCGGCAAAGTCTCCACAAGACCACCTTTGGTTACAAGTCAATTTCTTGTCCAAGGGCGCGACAACTGGAATTTTCTCGCCGAAAATTAAAACTGCGAGGACAAGCGGTTGAAGGCGTTGAACAGTGTAAACACTTGAACCCTCTCCATTTTCTTCAGTTGTTTCGTGAGATATCAAACCTTCCCAACGAATAACATGGAAACGTCTTTCACTGGAATTGGTAACAACCAAGGCATGTTTGTTAACCAGGGTGGACATTCCTTCAGCAAGCTGCCACGTTTCTCTCGTGCAAAGCAGCCTTTGGCTAATGACGACGGTTTCGCTTCGGTGGAAGACTCTTCCGACTTTCAGGTGTCCGAAGGAGACGGTAGCGGCTCTGAAATGGACATTGCCGAGGATTATCCGAGCGAAACACGAACGATTATGAGAAAAGATTCGGCTTTCTGTGTTCCCTTGATTCGCGTGGAAGATTGGAGCTTTTCGGAAAGTGATATGGAAGACGAATTTGAAGACGCCTTACCTCCATTTAGTTTTGTTGGAACAAGGGAAAAGGTAATTTTTTTTTTCTGCATTTATCTATCTACCGAGCGGTTTAGAGTGTTTTTTAATTCTATTTTCATTGATCCGTGTTTCTTTTCAATAAAAGTAAAAAAAAGTCAGTCTTCCGTATCTGAAGACATTAACATTGATGACGTCAGTGGTGGAACCTTTGTTTTGAAAAGTGAACGAGAATATTTAAAATAAATGCTACTCTTTTTAAAATGGCACAAACCAAAGCAACAACGCTTTTAGATCGAACTGGTTTAAAACTTAAGACGACCATTAAGTTATTGAGTTACGCTCTTGCAATCTGCAGAAAAGTATAAAATTTCTAACAAAATTCCATCCGCTAAGATCACGAAAAGGAGATATTATTTAACTAAACTTATGTATAAATTCAAGAAGAATACCCGAGGTATTATATGCCTATTTGAAGATTGTTGTCATTTTTATCGAAATAAATTATCCGTGGGTCTCGAGTTCAATTATTCCGGAAAAGCGACGAAACAAACATAATAAAATTGCCGTTAAATTAAAAAGGGCTTCGAATTTTTAAAACAAGTTTGTTTCTCAAAATATATAATAGCGAAAGTGCCAATAAAAACGTTACAGAGTAGCCCGCTACAGTGATAGGTTTTGAACCAAATCGGACTGTAAATGTTTGTTGTCGGTAAAGCTTTGGAAACGTCTTCAATTTGGACACAATTAGAGGCTGAGATTCACGCTGTTTTTGTTTACATTCTGCATTTTGTACGTTAAAAAGAAGAAGTTTTGAGAAAAAGTAACATCTGTCAGGCTTTCTTACGGGAAAAGAGTTAATTATAGATTCTAAGGTGGCTTATGTGAAAGACAAATTTTATCCAGCAAAATTGTTCGAAATGAAAATTGTATTAATTTATTTAGCTGTCTGTCAGGGAGGCTAGAATAAACGATTTACGGGCTAGGTGATCTAAAAGAAACTGGTGGAAGCAAGCGAAGCACCGCAGAACTCAAACATCTCCAGATATGTCCTGTCATCGAAAAAGAGAAGAAAATTATGAATAAATTTATATTCATAGAAGTCCAAGCGAAAACAAATTGGAGTGCTTTGTGTCACATTGAAAATTTTTGGAACGTAGGATTTCCGGCAATAAAATCTAAATTTAGGCAACATACAAGTGGATTTCTGAGTATGTAAACGAAGAATCAATTTTCAATAAGAGCCTGGCATTCGTAGAATAAACTAAGCAATTAGACAGGGCTTTTTGTTCGAAAGAAAAAAATGCAAAAATAATTCTTCATAGGGGATGACAATTTTAAGACAAAACGTTTACTAAAGGAAAAGTTTCAGTATAGCTTCATATTTTTTTTTGAAAAAAAAGGCGTCGACTGCAAACTGGGACAAAAAATATTTGTTCTTGTCTGGCTACTGAAGTTTCAAGTTCGAAAATATGTTCTAAAAGAGCCGCTTTGAAATATATCTCAAAATATCGTTAACATGCATCAATATATAAAAGATATAAATAGTTTCTTTTAACCCTAAAACACTATTTTTCAAAACTTGTTTAAAAAAGAAAAATAAAACATTGGAAATGCTTAGGAAATTGGGTTTCTGATGATGAAATCTAAATTTAGTACAATGTAGGTTTTTCTTCGGCCAGGAAAGAAAATGTTTGATACGAAGCAGAAATTAATAGTTTCCGTGAAAAAAGATTTCGGAGAGCCTTTTTCTTTCTTTCCTCGAGGCTTGAGGTAATTTGAAGAGGCCTATCAAAAATTGTATTTTTTTAGCTGTTGAAGCACTTAACGAAAGTCCTAAAAAAAACTAACCGGAAGATGTGTAGGAAAAGCGTTAGTCCATTAAATATATCTTAAAATATCATTGATTTGCAAGTAAAAAAGATCAGAGTAAGGTCAATAGAAAGTATTTAAAATAGCCTTATTCAAAAAAGTTTTATTCATCAACCATCATGTTTTCTTATGCAAAACAAATTGAAAATTTTACTAGATATTTTTAGGATACCGGATTTCCGCTGAGTTCCAACTTTACTAATAAACTCAGATTTCTAATAATGTGTACTAGAGTGCATTGGCGCAAAACGCAATTACGTTCACTGCATACATATGCGATACTGTCTTACCTGATGCCCAGTTAAATTTTCTTGGCTGACCAATTCCTTAATTCTTATCAAACGTATGCTTGATTTTATTTTGACATAATAAAGGGAAAATTGGTACTGATCACTAGCTGTTGGAGCCTAGAACTTAATCCTTGACTGAAATTTGTCTTTACAATTTTCTACCCCGGCATCCTTTTTCTTTGTTGTTGCTTTATCTCGTATTATTTCATTTTGTATCTTTGATGTTTTGTTTTCCAGTTATCACCTGGCACAAGAATCCTTAAATATTTTTAATTTATATCACCATCTCTTCTAATGTCAGTTTTTTTTCTGTTCATGTTACAGAGCACCACGGAGACTGGCAAGAGTCGAAGTCGATCTCGCTCCATCTAAATCAGGGCCGGGTTGTTCAAAAGGGGGATAACACTATCCACCGGATAAATCACTATCCAGCGGATAGTGTGGTTTGTTTTGTTAACACTTATCCACTGGATAGCGATTTATCCGGTGGATAGCGCGTTATCCAGCCTTTGAACAACCGGGGCCAGGAGATCAACGACATAAATCACAAGAAGTGTGTTAATAGAATATTATAAGTAGCCAAGAGAGATTTCAACACAGAGTGAATTTAATATCAGAATATGAAATTAACTTAGTCTACTGTTTGATATTTACAATAATAATAGTAAGTTCGCTAGTCGAGTAGATTCGAACTCGGTGAGAGGAACATGGCAACGGTATAAATATAGCTGTTCCGTTGAATTCCTCTTATCAACATACTTTTAACGGCAGAAGAGGTAGAATTATTATTTAACGTGGAACTTTAATCTATTTTTGGTTTAAAAAGGCAGTATCTCAATGGTGCTTACATTTTGAGAGCGAATCAGTTAGTGGTGACTTTAAAAATAACACAAAATGTGCGTAGATTGCACCAAAATGTAGATACAGGATGAATTCTCCAAAAGAGTTTATAGTGATTTTTTCCAAAACACAATAGCAGGATTTGGAAAAGTCTCGCTTTCAATTTGGAAACGTCTGCCTGATTATGACAACATCCCTTTTATTCAGTATAATTTCAGCTGGGTCTCTTTTGACGAAAAAATAGAGACCCTGGGAACGAATTTGTAACAAAACTAGGTCATTGGTCCATGCCCATGTTAGTTGTCCAATAGTCAGAAATCAGCCTATAGGACAAGGGCTTAGAGCACCTGGTCGAGGAAAATTGGCCTTCGACAAGAACGTTCCACCAGGGAAAGATTTGAACTGAGAGATAGATAAACATAGATGACAGACAAATGATTTGACTTTAATAATTCTAGTGTGACCGTTTTTTAAGATGCGTAGTTGATATTCGTCATATATCATATTATTGTAAATAAACTGAACAAACTTCACGCCTTCATTTTGAAACAAAACTGTAAAAAAAACATCCTTACTAAACAAATGAGAATAGAGTATTATACGAGGCCACATACGTTTGGTGTTACTCGGTAAGTGTTTCAGTAATTTGTCTGAAAATAATAAAATAAGTCAGTGGAAGTTGTTACTTAACGTTTCTTGAAACTTTCACGCGGGCCAAATTAAAAAATATTTTGCACACATAAACTGGGGGAGTTATTACTTATAAGTGGGAGTCAGTAAATAACAATGACATCAGTTCATGGTGACACGTTGTGGCTCGAGTCCATGGAAACAGCTTCCCCGACAGCAATTGCACTTTTACTAGACCAATATTACTACCTTATATCAGTCAATGCTACAACAATATTTGGCATCAGACAAATCCCCTATTAGTGGTCAACATAACATGTTTGAATAGTACTAAAAATGGCCCTTCAACTGAAAACGCACAGCACTCGTAACTCTTGTAAAAACGAGCTCGTCGACCCTCATATTTTATCACTTTTAAATAATAGGTTCTTATCTTTATGGAATAATTATCAATGAACTTTTTGAAGAGTTTAAAAAATGCTCTCCACAAAGGGTTCAAAGCCACCTCAAGACTCAGTCTTGTTGACATGATAGTATTGCCATCTCCCACTGCCATCTCCTACTGCCATCTCCTACTTCTGCTTACCTCTGAGCAAGGTTAACTGCATAAAACATGGTGACTATCAATGATCCATTTTTTTTTCTCAACAACAAGAAAGTTCACTTGTCAAGTCCAGGTTAAGTTTCGCACAGCACCGTAACGTAAACAAGGTGCCAAATAAACGCTCAAAGGTAAATCCATTGGTGTTGTGTCAGTAAAACCCTGTTTGCTTTCTGCAACCTCGACGCATTGCATTTTCTCAAATACTGCCAGACTAGATCCGTAAATAACTAATTGTCAAGACATCGTGAATAGATGAGGATTAAATCAGAGCTTACTATCATCTTACTTCTTTGTAATAAACGTCATTTGCATATCACTTGAGTACCGCTTTGACTTGCAAAAGACTCGATGTTAATTAAATTTCGGCCTTTGTTGTCTGAGTATGCTGTTAATGAGCCACGTTATAACCAATTATCTTACTTTTGGCGAGTACATCAACTTGAAAGTAAGTTAAAGGACTTTCTAACTACAGAATACCTCAACTTGTTACGTATATTTCGTTGCGAGTTTTGATTTCCAGCTGACATCAGACTTCTGCTAACTCTACACTTTGAGGAAATCAAACGGAGACATTTTAGAGTGTTTGGTCGATGAGTCTAACACAGGTTTGTTTACATTATATAAGATGTAACTGCTAAGTGAAGATTCTAGGTGATACAACTTTCGGAACTGAACTGTTTTAATGATTTAATCGTTACTTCGTTATCAAAAGTGGCGCATGGTTTTCAAAGACAAATCATTGCTTTCAGGATAAAACGTGTGTCATTATAAATGATGCTGGCTCTTAGTTGCGTTTTAAGCTGCTTTTCCCATTAAATCATTACCTTTACTCACATTCAACAACATATAACTCGGTTAACTTAGTGACTCTTCGGATACTCCTACTAAGACCAGGTAGTTCCTATAGTACCTGCGCATCGAGTCCACAAAATCTTCAAGTTACATAAATGGAAATAACTTTTGCCTGTAGCGCACACAGTAAAGTTAATTTTCATTCTGGCAGGTTTAAACGTCTCATGAAATAACCACCCTACAACATACAAGGAAAGATAAAAAGATTGCGGCGCAGAGTCTAAGTGAATTGATTAGTCATGTGTAGTGCCCAGTGTTGTCTAAAGGCAAGATGTTAAAACGCGTCAAGAGACGAGTAAGCAAACAGTATGCAAGTATGTTATTGTGTATGATAATTGCGGCACTAATCAGTTGACGGCACTGAACTAACTCAGTAGCTGAAAATTGACTTATGCTTAGAATATAATTCTCTTTCAGTTTACTGTTTCCCAGAACTTGTTACCGATCAATAAACCAGAATGTGATATAACCGATTGCTCAATTCATGTCCTCTCTTGTCCCTGAAGTTCTTGTTGTTGCATATAGTTTGCAATTAATAAGCCAAAATATGTAAAACTTATAACAACAACAAGAACACTAAAATTGAAAATTGAGAATGAAAACCCTAAGTTTGGCTTTTTTCTATCTGCACACTCGACGGACCCACAAAAAGGAGAAGAGAGTTATCGATCTTTTGATGACCTCTTAAAGGGACACTTTCATGGTGATTATGCTGCCGTCATTTTTGGTCAAGTAGAGCTAAAATTAGACTTTTAGTACATACTGTCGCTGTACCAGAAATGCTCCTTGAACACTTAGATTAAGAAGAAGGAAGCCGAATACTGAAGGTCCGAGCAAATTGTAGTTGGTTTTCAGTGATTTCAACTTTACTTCACAGTCTTGTACCCGGATAATCCATTATCAGGCACAAAAACCCTTCCATTAGGGCCCCCTCCCCAACCTGCCCCGTATTTCAGGCCTTGGGCTTCAAATATCAAGATTTGCTCGTTGAAGAATAATTGTTCCATATCAAAGCTCCGCCTATTCTCTAAATTAGACGACGTGCAATGTTGATCAATTCAGAACTTTGTATAAACCTTCAAGCTTAAAGAATCAGAAGACTGATGCTTTGAGTCTTATGTATAGACCTCACAATGCGAAATCTGCAAGCTGATAAATGAATTAGTGATGAGAAAAAATTTCAACGAGAACACCTTAACGTAAAACTGTTAAAATGTTCGCCTAAATGGTCTTGTGAACTGCGATTTGCGTCATTTTGATGAGGTAGTTTCAGTTCCGATCATTAGGACATTATCAGTAAAGCTTGATATGTTAATGGATAACAGCTAAAAAGGTGGTTAAGATATATTATTGGCCATTTTTTTCACCACTCGTAGATTGCACATAGCACTGAGTTGTCACCGGCAGTAATAAGTGTTAACTTCGCTTTTTCTCTCGTATAGAGCTTTGAGAAACCTGAAGATTTGGTTAATCCAGGAAAGAAAGACACTTCTTCGGAGACAGAGGTCTTCCAGCAAGTTATTGCTGAGCTAAGAGCAGAAGTGAAATCATTGACAGAGCAATTGGAACAAGAAAGGAAAGCTGCAGACGATGCAAAGAGTTTGAAAACGAAACAAATAAGTACTCTGACCTCTAAACTAGCGAACGCAGTAAGACAACGAGAACGAGCTGAAGAGGATCTGGCTAAGATGAAGAAGGAAATGGAGGAGCTGAAGGAACATCTGAGACTACAGGCAGACGAAAGGGAAGCTAAAGAAAGCGAAGATGACACCGACAGCCACAAGAACGAAGATGAAAATTCTCTGCATCAGCGTTTAGAAGAAATAGACGAAGTTGTAAACACACAAGATAATATTAGAGCTAAAGAAAACAACACTACTTTGTCTTGTCTTGAAAATGATGACACTAAACCAGCAGTCGAATTGATAGAGAATGAGATAGTGTCTTTGCAGTTGGAAAACAAATCGACCGAGAACAGTTTAGACGAAAATTCACCGACAGAAGAATTATCACAAAGCGCCACAAATACGGAAGCCTCAGTGAGTCTATCTTGGACTTCAAGTGATGATTCTTTCAAAGATAAACCCGAAGAACTTTTCAATCTTGAAGGTTCACAGAGTTCGTCGTTAGAAATGTGCAATTCGAATCATATTTTTATTCATTCTTTCGAAAGCGACGAGGAAAACCAAGAAGAGAAAGACGCAATTACCGTGGCACAAGAATTCATGCAGATTGAAGAGGATCTTTGTGTAGTTCAAGAAAACATGAACCACGGTCTGGGAGAAAATGTGAAAAGCGTCACTGAGGAGCGACAGAAGATATTGGAATCAGCAAATCAGTCTTCAGCAAAAGGACGAGTTTGCGCAGAAAACAGCGAAGAAGACCAAAAATCGTCCCCACTCTCCTCCCCCGAGCCCGTTTTGTCTGGTTACACTTTAAACAGCACAGACGAAAAAGTTGTTGACTTACTGATGTGTCATAAAAAGCCTCCGATCATATCTTACAAAAGAGGTAAATCCCTAAAAGACATGCTTGTGAGAGCAAAACTATAATACG
>OMLO01002505.1_pt1 | contig 14886 bp, 11 predicted proteins | sample 1674811 | NCBI WGS metagenome assembly OMLO01 (sample SAMN06265003, study PRJEB25207) | coral metagenome | isolation source: Coral host | place: Mexico:La Bocana,Puerto Morelos, Mexico | collected 2008-11-13 | reverse complement strand
TAAATTCAGGTTAAAATTAAATTCCTTTGTCTCTTAACCCTTATTAGGGTTAGAAGACAAAGGAAATTGAGAATCAATTTAGGTTAAAAGTATTTTTACCTGAATTAATTTTTAACTACAACATATACATCTACTAAAGGACCAAAGACCTGCAAGCAACAGTCACAAGACCAAGAATCCACTAGACAGTTGAGTCTACAGACAATTTCCCACAGTATTGTCAAGGCATGAATTTTCTAAGCTAGCCCTTTGCTCAAGGTTTAAAATAGATGGGAGAAGGCTTGCCTGGGCCCTTGCGCATTGGGCAAGTTAGTAGGGAAGGCTATTGGTCCAAAGGCAAAAGGGTTTTTGATTGTAAAAGGAGAGGACCATCCTGTAGAGTGACGAGGATGCAAGACAGAGGAGATCCAACATTATAAAATAGAGTAAAAACCTGTAAGAACATAGATTTTAAGAACCTGCTAGGCCAAAACTTGCCAGTTAGGCCCCACCCCTTTCTCCCGCTGTAAAAGAACTTGTTTGACCTAAAATTTCAAACAGGTTTTTCGTTTCTGAATCATAGGTAAAAATTCAATAAATTGGACAAAAAGTATTTTGCCATCTTTTTTTAAATAAAAATCATTATTGCATAAATAAACACTCTTATGCTAATTTTATGTAAAAAAAAATAGGCTAAAAACACTAAATTTGAAAGCTTAACTAAAATTTTTTTTTCAGAAAATAAGAACCCATTTAAGAACTTAAGTAGCCTAAAATGTTTGTTAGATATAATTTACCGATATGTAAGAACCTGTTTAGCTTATGCAGGTTCTTACTCACGGGTTTTTACTGTATCCCTTTCCATGGTTAGTTTTGTATCCAGATAGTCAAAATCTTTTCACTTCCGTTGGATAGATAGTAAATTATTGTAAAAACACTGACACGCAGTCTGCAGTGCAGACATGTGCTTCATCTATCACTATGGTTTGTTGGTTTACTTGACTACTTGAAAACCACTAACCACTTATAGCTTGACAATCATGTCATCACAAACTCCTATTGTAGTGCAATAGTTGTATTGCTAGATGAGATAGAAGGGAAGAAGCAATTTTAAGCAGCCGACCTAAAAAAATTCAGTTTTTTATCAAAACACAAGATACGTTCTTAATTTTTAACCATACAAGGTAACATGAATTTGATCATTCCCATGACATTGCACCCCAAGGAAAAAAAGATAAAAAACATGTCAACTACCTTAGAGGTATCAGCTGATTTTTCCAAAACGTTACCTGTGCTACAAGCATCAACAAACCTGCAATGAAGAAAGGGAACAAACTGCTAAGTCAGTAAACTTTTTTAATTTCTTGGATGGAAGCAATATTAACAGTTATAAAATAATAATTTTCCACTCACATTTTCATGTCCTTTTTCAGTCTTTCATTATCACCTTGTACTTCTAACTTGCCTCCTAACAGACCCTGTAGACAAAAATAAAACAAAACTAGTAAGAAATGACTCAACAATTCTGGATCTGATGGCTTGGACTTTGTGCTTAGAGTAGACCAGGACCACATCCCCAAGACTGCCCTTAGATGGACACCACCTGGGAGAACGAAGCAAGGGCAGCCCAGAACAACTTGGAGAAGCACTGTGATGGCCAAGCTAAAAGACATGCACAACATGCTGCAAAGGAACAGCCCAGTTGGAAACAGATTGTTGCCACCATAACTCCCACCCAGAATAAAAAAGAAGGAAGCAAAGCAAAAAGCAGCAAGCAATTAAAAATGGAATACACTTGGATTATTAGCTGCTCAGTAAATGTCAGTGGTTTTGATAGGTAAAGTATTAGTTGTATTGTATTTTCTCGGTTATAAGGTGCACTCGGTTATAAGACTCTGAATTTAATTTCTTGTACATGTTAAAATTTCTGCTACAAAATCACTTCTAGCTTGCAATATTGAAAACAAATAATTTGGGGGTGACTTTTCACAATAATTAAAAATATCCTTATCATGTTTCTGAAACAAGAGTACTCACTAATCCAATAAGAACAGCCAGGTCTTCCTGTAACAAGCTTGCACAACGACAAACAAACTTAACCTAAGAAAATGAAATTTTCATCAACTGTTAAGAATTGTACTGGTATTGGGAGTTTTTATACACAAACAAGTCTGCAGTGTTGAGTTTCCAACACACTCTTCTTGAGAGGTTAACTAAGTTTAGTGCCTAAGAACCTCTAAGAGGTGCCATGTCCTGATTTGTGGGCGTGGTTGTAATTTCTTTTCAGGCACCATTTTTAAGACAATACATTATCTCCAGTCATACGTTTTCACTGAAAGATACCACAAGAGCCCCTGCTGTGGACCTTTTGAGGCTGAATGCCCTAGAGGTACCAAAATCGCTTTTTTCAACCCCTTAAAGGTACGACAAGTGCCCCTGTCCTTTTAATATAGGAGTTACCCCTGGGTAATCAACCCTAAGGAAAGACAAAGAGGGAGGAGCCTTTGAGAAACATAAAAAACCAAGGTGCAGTTAAAGAACAGCTCGAAGGAGCTGCTGTAGTCAGGAACAACTTACATTTTCATCATACCAAGCTTGCAAATGTTTAAAACTTTCCTGAACATCCTGGGATTCCTTCAATGATAACAAACATACCTTGAATGATAACTGGTAGATTTCTAGGTAAAAGCATTTTGAAATACCCCGGCCATTAAAAGAATTCCTACAATGTACAATAAAGTATTTGGAAAAATTTAAAAGAATTAACAGTCAAAATATTAACATGACAACAAGCACATGGACAGGATGGAATGGGAGAAATAAGGTTTGCTGTAGTCGTTAGAAAAAATGAAATTTTGGGATGTCAAAAATAAAGAATTATGCAACTTTTAGGGGCTGTGAAAAGAGAAACATGAGACTTTGTGGCACCATATAAGAAAAACAATTAAATGAGCATATTTAAAGGGAGAGGAAGACTTCATAAGATTGTGTGAAATAATAGAGAATTTGGTGATAAAAACATACTGAATGCAAGGCTAGCAAAAATTGAATTTCAACTCTCAAGCTCTCAAATTTTGCTTGTCTTAGGCAAGTCTTCATTTGTTCTTTTTAACTTTAGTTGGCAGACAACTTGCCTGGGTCCTTTCCCAGCAGGCAAGTAATAATGAAAAGCTACCAGTGCTTGTCCACCAGGAAAATCTAATTGCACCAGATGATGGCACAGTACATTTTACAAGCCTTGACTGAACAGACAAGGAGTTAAAAAAGATATGATTTATTTAGGTCATACTGACTGAAGGGAGAGCATGCAGTAAACTTACAGTATATTTGTCAATGTATGGAAGGAGTCCATTGCTATAGTCATCAAGTTCCCTCTGAAATCTAAGATGATTGATAAGGTTTCACAGAGGCAATCTATGAAAGTGTGACTTTTTGACAGAACTATTCTTGATGATACCTTTACCATTAGTATGTCAATGACATGATTTAAATGGCTTCCAGGTTGTGTTTTCACTAGACCAATTTACTAGCTTAACATTCTTCCGAGGTGTTTGTTAACTGACCAACAATTACTAGTCAAATGTGATAACTGTGAAGCATAACCCAGAATTTTATCCACTCACTCAGGTGATCCAAATCAAAAGAAGTGTGCAACTAACGACAGAAGCCAGGAGAGGAAGCAGCGCTTTGTTATATTATTGTAAAGGATATGAAATACAGCCAACAACAAACAAGACTTTGCACCTCATGAAAATGAAATTCTCCCAGCTGGCTGACAATGTTGCTCTAGTAACAACTGCTCTGAATGCTATCAAATCGCCGCTCTGCCTATATGTATAACTTTGAACAGTCTGATTCCAAATTAAAGTTTATATTTTATCATTGTTAAATTGAAGTTCCCCGTACAAGTACTACCATGTTATTGTGAAATCAACAGGTGATGAAAAACTGTGTGTCTTTGCACATTAGCTGTCCTTAACCAACTCTTAACCTTGATATTTTTCTCTAATTTAATTTAAAATTTTTTTTAAAACATAACAAACTGAATTATATTAAAGGATACAGTTCTAGTCCACTCTTGCTTCCAGAGATAAGGCACACAACAAAGTCTTTTGACAAATAACTTCCCAATTCAATAGAGTCCCTTCAATTTAAAGAACAAAAACTGTTAACTCCATGCAAACCAAAATTTGAAAAATTATAATGACCTAATTTGCCAAAAAGGATTTCAGTTACAGTTAATCCTTACCAACTTATGAATGTTGTGTTTTGCGATACAACACTTATCTCTCTAACCTCTACCGGTAAATAGACATAAACAAACTACAGCATGTACCAGCTAGGATTAAAATTATTGGGTATATGGAGAACATGGAATCTGGAAACAAAACCAGAACTGGGACTGCCATCTTGAATTGTATATCCGGAACGAATCGGGAACGGAACGAGACCGGTTTCACCAGAACAAACTAGTGTCAGTGTCTCCTAGTCTACCCCAGTCACTGTTCCGGTTCCAGTTCCATTTCTGGATTCTGGATTCCATATTTTCCATACTCCCAAATTATTATCTTTCATCACAATTTTATATTTTTATTTATGAAAAACCTCATGTGAAAATCAGATTTACACTTACTAACTCATACCCAAAGCTAAGACATACATTTCTTGTTGATCTCTATATTCTTCACCATTTTCCTTTCCTCCTCTCAGCAAACAGTAATAACAAAGTGCAGACTCATCAGGAAAAAAGTTCTCCAACGTGCTGATATTGCCGCTTCCACTGTACACAGTTCCTCTTGAAAGTCGTTTAGCCATAAATGTCCTCAATTCAGTTTCCTGCACTCCTGATAGATTTGTGCTCAACAGTGACAAACTACCACGGAAAGAGAGTAATGTAAATTATTATTTACTTAGTAAAGGAGTTTTAGGGTGGTACAATATAATATTCTTGGGCTTTTCAAGGCACAACAATGTACTTTTTCTACTTTTTCCTTCTAATAAAAAGAATTATTACTGTCATAAAAAGGACCAAACAGATTTTACCAGATAGGATTGTATCAATGGCCCAGCCTTTTACTCATAGGCTTGCTGGCAATGTTTTTTTGAACAGGATTGAATCAGTCAGGCTGAGTGATAAATCCTCTTATGCAAACAAAACATTGTCTTACTAAATTCAGTTTGTGTGTTACTTTTACCCATTATAACAGCTTCATCATAAATATATAAATATCTAAATGCAAAGAGGGTTCCAGCAGGGAAGAACTAAATCCCCATATCGAGCTGACCCTCTTAATTAAAATATATTAACTACATTGACAATTCTAATATTCCTTTCCATGTATCTTAACATATACAAGTGGATTTAGATTATGAAAAAACACAAGGCATTCCAAACATAGTTTGTCAGTGACCACATGATATCAGTGTACCGGATACATGTACGTCTTTTTCTTTTCTGCTCCCTCAGTTGGCCACTATAAAAATGAGACTGATTCTTATTCAGTATAAACATATTAAGTTTAGGAACAACTACAGAATGAAGCCTGGCCACTTTGGACCACCTGTTTTACATGTGTCAAAATCTTTTGAAGAACGAAACGGAACACAATAGGCACTATTGTGATTCAATAAGATGTAAATAAGTGACCCTGTATTCTGTAGTTTAGCCTAAGTTTAATATTACTGTGGGTCTAACTTTAGCACCAATGGAAAATTAAAAGGCCCGAGCCAGCTACGGGCAAAAAGAATTTATGAAATTATTAAAGGATAAAAATATATATATGTAAATAAAAACATAGATCACCTAAAATCGTTATCAGAGGTCGCTTCTTTACGAAGAAAATCAGCCACAGATCCCTCGGCTACAGCCTTGCTCGTCACACCTCCGTCTTTATTGTCTTCGCTGCTTTCAATTCTGTCCACTTCAGCAGGCCTAAAATTGCAAATAATTAACAAAAGAAATAGAAAGTAAATACAATCTGTAGGGCTGTACCTCCGTGCTTTGAAAGTGTAAAGGGCAAATCCATAGAAATTGTCTTGTTTTGGTTCATTATTTTCTTCTGGGTTCGTTTCATCCGCCATGTTGGAAATTACCCAGTCCGGAGACTGGAGCTAAGACTTGTTGTAATGGCTTGGTTACTAAGTAAAATGGCGTGTATTTCGCGGCAAAAGTATCTTTAGCGATGGCTGTGAAATGCTTGGAGAAAAATGGCCAAAAGCAAGTATGAGTATGTAAGAAAGTTTGAGCAGAACGATCAATGCCTCTTGAATTGCTGGATCGTCATTCGAATCGATGGAAGGAATTTTCATCGGTACATAGCACGTGTTTGGTAACTTCATTCGTGATCAAGTGATGACCAAATTGTAGTTTATGTTAGGTTTATTTCAACTTTTAGGTTTTCTGATGAACATGGTTTTGAAAAACCAAACGATCGGAGGGCATTACGGCTTATGAATAAGTGCGCCGAAACAGTGATGAAAGAATTCACCGACATCGTACTTGCATATGGACAAAGTGATGAATACAGGTGATTTTAGCAGGAGTGGTAGGGGAGGGGGCGTAGGGCAGTTAGAGGGAGGGGAGGGAAGGGGAGAAATCGATGAGTTACCTCAATATTCATATTTTTGTTATCCTTTGAGATACACACCACTGTTTTAACAACAATAGTTTTAAAATAAAATAAACTCGTCATAACAGTGGGAAGGGGAAGTTTGAGCAATTCCCCCCTTCTACCTATTTTATTCTTTGCTCACCCCATTATTTTAAAAAACGCTACAAAATGACATGGAAAGATTATAGTCTTACTATTTAATGAATATTTTTTCAGTTTACATTGTGCAAGTTTTATTTGGGCCCATGCAAAACTATATTGGTAGTCTGCATACGAGCCAAGTGGCTCATCAGGCTGGAGCTTATCCCAGTTTATCCCAGCATGAAGCGACTAGGAATATTTCTATTCCCACCTAGATGGGATGCTAGTCCATCACAGGTTACCCCCAGCATTAAATTTTCCAGTAATTCTTTATACACCTGGGTGGAGAGAGGCACTGTGAGAATCAAGTATCTTGCCCAAGAACACAACACAGTGTCCCCGGCCAGGTCTCAAACCCAGACTGCTTGATCCAGAGTTCAGCGCACTAACCATGAGGCCACCATGCCTCCCACAAAACAAAACTATGTTAGAGAACAATATTGTTTTCAGTTTGGACAACTTGATATTTATAAGGAGTAATTTTTGTTGCTTTTAGTTTGGTATTTAAGAGAAGCACAACACAGTTCAGCAGAAGAGAAAGGTGACGTGAATTATATTATCATCAGTGCTACCCTTACATGCCTTGATACCATGAAACGTTCTGTAAATATACTAATATCATATATTATTATAGTGGGAAGAACTGGTTATTAAGTTGTTAAATAAAAGTATTAAAATGTGAGAGAGGAAGTCTTGTACTAGAAGATTCTTTATAGATGTATATAATTAATCAACCTCTATCAATATTTGACTGTTGATAAAAAAATAAGAATTTATACAGTCATGGTCACCATGACTGCTGATGAGAAACCGGTTTTGTATACTGGGTTAGTTATGGATACAACATTTATGACCTGTGGAAAATAAGTGTTTTTTACAATGTTCACATATTTTCTTGAATAACAGCCAAGGACCAAATGGGGGTAGTAACTCGAGAGGGGTGATTATTTTTAATATTGCACACGGAAGGTTAATTAATTAGAATAACTGATCATGGGTGTTCTAAATGTTCTCAACTTGATTTGTTTTCAATGTCAAAATCTTTGACATCGGAGCTTGAGTCCTCAATTAGTGTGGCTACAATAGTGGACAAAATTCCTCGTAACACTTGTGTCATTGCATTAATTATCTTTGTTTCAAAAATGGAGTTTGAAAGAGCACTGTTATCCTTTTCAAAATTCGTTTCTGCCCCCCCCTCCCATCCCATACAATGTTGAAACTCTGGAGAAATGTCCAACATTGTAGGTGGGGTGGGGGGAGGGGCTAAGCAAGTGTAGTTGAATTTGTGTGTGACTGTTTGCTTGGCATGTGTGAAAAAGTGCCACAAGTGCAAATTTGTCCCGAGACCTTGTCCATGATTGTAGATCAGAAGTACTGCACATCAGCATCATCCCCCATGTTTACTGTGGTCTAATGAGAGGGGTGAGGACAATTATTTTAGTGAAGGGAGGTCAATCATTTAAGGTGATCATCTCAAAAAATCCACAAAAGGAGAACAATTATATGATGAAAATTAATGAAGGCACAGATATGGTTTGCGGAAATACAGTATACTGGGAGGTAGCCAAGATACATATTTACATGTGGAAAGATTCAAAATATATAAATGATAACTGAATTCTTAAAGTGTGAGCCAGTTCACTCAACCCTGATCACTCAGTTAAGGGATGAGGACTTTTTGTACCTAGTTGAAAAAATGTTTGTGTAAGTTAATTATTTTCTTTGTCTATTTTTTCCAGCAAGCTGGTAACAAATATTGTCTCACTGTTTTCCTCTTCTTATGTGTTTTATTGGAGCCAATTTTTCTCTTCTCAAGAGCTTCTCTATCCACCGATGTTTGATGGACGGGTTGTTCTCTATCCAAATGAGAAGAACTTGAGAGACTATGTGAGCTGGCGACAAGCAGATTGTAAGTAGCTAAAAACTGTTATTGATCTACAGTGGAAAAAAAGGGTTTTAGCAACAATTTATTGGAGTAGGCCAGAAATAGAACTGGCCTGATTGATGCACTTCAGAGTAGAACTAAAACTTTTGTTTTCCTTTCTCATACATCTCAATCTTGCAGGTCACATTAACAATCTTTATAACACCTGCTTCTGGTGTCTGGTGCAACAGTCTGGTCTTACAGCAGATCAAGCTGAGGAGAGACTTAATGTTAGTATAGCAGATAAGTCTAATCACTTTTTTCATTTTCTGGGAGTCCTCTTATCATGGAGGTAGCTGCCGAAACAGAATGCTCATTTCAAATCATTTTCTGAGAATTTATTGGCAACAAAGATATATGTATCTGTGCACTGTACGTGAATGTGATTATTACCTGCAAATTGTAATGCAGAGATGTTCTTATGTGAATAAAACCAGTAATAAATGTGCATCCTTCCTTGCTTGGAATCTGTTGTAAAGATCTAATTGTCACATTGAAAAAGAGGAAGAGTACATTGGACAAACATGGTAAAAGGCACTACTCATAGATGGTTTCAGGGTACCCAACTTATTAGAGTTTTCATGAGCTCACCCAGGCCATTTCTATAGTCTTTTGAATGATTCTAAATTTTAGAAAAAGGTCTCCAAATGTGTACAATCACCAATCAGAAGTTGCCTACGCCACCTCCCAAAAACATATTCATATATGCATATACCCTTCCTTCTGTGCTAGATCATTTCTGACTTCTTGAAAACGTTTTGATTAGGGCACAGTGTCGAGTGACAAGAACGAAATATTGTTCTCTCAATTTAACATCAACTACAACAACCTGCCTCAGATGTACAGAAAAGGATCAGTTCTTGTCTGGGAGAAGGTAATTAAACCATCCCTGACCACTCTCACCACCCTGGCTACCCCACTCCACCCTGATACCCATGCCAACCTAGTTACCCCTGCCACCCTCGTGACCCTTGTTACCCACACCAACCATACCACTGTGGTCACCCATGCCACCTTCACATACCTTTTCTATATTCTCACTTCTGCTTCCCTTACCATCCTTGTCACCTTGACCACAACTTGCATATGGCTGGCATGCTATAAATTTGAATTGACCAATCAGGATCAGCAGGCATGAAAAACTGTACTGTCCCAACAAATCCTGATGTCAACAGGAAAGGCACTGAGGTCAGGGATCTTTGCTGAATGACGATGCCGTGTAGTTAGGAAAGTGTTATTTTGAACAAAATATGTTGTTCAATTTAAACACAGAGTTTTTGAGCTAAGAATTATAAGATGGCAAAGCAACTTGAGCACTATCTTTAGTTTTGTTTGCTGAAGAGTGAGACCTACTGTTGTCTTGGTGGGGCAGCTCAGTTTTGACCTCTTCACCCTCGTCAACCCTACCAGTCCTGCCCACCCATGAAACCCTTACCACCCTGACCACCTTTGTCACCTGGCCACCCTCGCTACCATTGCCAGTATGATCCTGGCAATCTTTTTCTTTAGTGCCTCCCTTATCACCCTTGCCAACTTCATCACTCTGGCCACTTCCTCACCCACACTCTCCTGGCCACCCTCACCACTCTCTTCACTTTGACCAGCCTTAAAACTGTGGTAATTAATCCTGATCAAGTTTAGTGTCCTGCAGTCCTACCACCCTTTGCTACCAAGGCAAGGGGGAAAGGGTGGCAGGGGGCAAGTGTGCCTCTTTTCCATCCCACCCCCTACTCTCCCAGGCTCCCACCCACAATCACCCCCCTCCCCGCTTGTCAAATGCAGGAATTTAATGACATTTAGCCCTGATGTTGTTTTATCTCGCTCCCTACAGACTGTTTCTGTTGACAACACAGCTGAAGGAGGGAGAGTTAGAAAAGCAAAGAGACAGATTGTAATCCTTCATACTGACATTATAGGTGATATGTTTTGGAAGGAGCATTCAGAAATTCTGGACACTTGAGAAATGGCCAGCTTGTAGTAATAGTAGTGCCTGACCAAAAGTGAACATAAGAAATATTTATTTTATTTTGGATCCAGATGCCCATTGTTCAACTGTATTGACTCCAAGTACAGGGTAGTGAGAAGTAGCTGGCTACTCTACTAGGCTGTTCTTCTGAATTCTTTGAAAAGATTGCAAAATCAGCATCTACTCAACTATAAAGCTGCCCTCTTCAAAACGTTGGCTACCCAGTATGTACGTGGAAAACTGATGTTGAAAGTAATAGAAATTAAATAAAAGAAACAAGCAACTCAGCTCTTCGCTGGTGTATTTATTTATAAAACTTAACCATTGCCAATAAAATTAATTAACCAAAGAAACTGCCAATTCTACTTATGCCATCTTGAAGAGCAGCATACGTCAGAGTAAGAAAATAAAACATGAACTAAGGAAATTATGGGTATGGTCTAAACAAGATTTAAGGATCTGAACTTACATGTACCAATCAGTGACAGTACATATATAGTGATATATCATTACCACATTAGTTTGTCACTTGAATCAGAGTTGCTTCAATTGTATCAAAGGCATGTGCCTTGCATTTAGAAAGGTGTCTTTTTTTTTAATTCTTTAACGTCCCTGCATGACTATAGATGATATAAGGCTTTTGGATGCAATCCAAATTAAATGACCGGTACATTAATTTAAGCAAGTTTCAGGTCATACTTTAAAGATCACAAGTTGCTTGCTACATTCCATATCTTACAATCACAGGCTGAAGGTTACAGGACTCTCTACATTGCAACATGCCACAGGTTGTACACCTAAGGTGCAGGCTATAGTTCGGATGTAGCATGCATAGGTTGCAAGCCACAGGTGACCAGCTATGGGTCACAGATGTAGTTCATAGGTCAAAGGTGACATACCATAGGTTGCAAGCAAATAGTGATCTATTTATTGTACCAGCCAAGCACAAATTCATTTTCTGCAATAATCAGCTTAGACATTAAGACATTTAGATGTGATGTCTAAGCTGGCACCATCTCAGCTTCTCTTGATGCAACCCTTTCCTTCTGTGGTCTCTTCTCCCCTGTGAAATGATTTTGAAAAGAAAAAAAGTGGTTTTGATACAAAAATGTTAAAAAATAATTTTATCACACACAAGGACATGCACACCATCAGCCTGCAAAGATTGGACGCTACCATTAATTGTACCAACACTGATATACCGGTAAGTCTTCAATTTAAAACAGTACGATGCCAAACTGCTTTTTCTCGTAAATTTTATAGTCAAAGATTGACAGTAATACTCATTGTCCAAAAACACATACCAGGTTCTTTTGTGGGTACTTCTGGTAATGGTTCTGTTGGTACTTCTGGAAGATTCTCTGTCACAGACTAAAATACAAAAAAAGAATAATATTACCACTAAAAACTTTTCAGAGTAGTAATCACTCCATTATAAAGGGAAAAATACTCGGATAATGCAGATTACAGCATTTATACAAGGGTTGCTAACTGTTGGTTTGCTTATCTCGATCAGTATGAGTGCAGTCCAAAACAAAGCTAGAATCTACACAACAGAAGCCAAAACATGTGCAAAAGAACCTGTGTCATTTCCTCTAGTTCTTGTAAGACAGCATCTTCATCTTCCTGGGTCAAACTTCCACTCAAAAGGTCATCAATTTCCTATGGAATGAATAATGAATTACGCCCATATTGTAACTTACAGTCATGTTGTCAAATTAAGACTGGTTGATGAGAGAATAAGACGTTTTTCCACTTGATATCAACAGCACCTACCCTCTGGTATTCAATTCCTTCCCTGGTTTCATCCATAATTCTCTCAACATCTTCTATTGACATTATCTATAATGAAACAAATGATGATCAATACACTACTGGAGTGCTTCTTAAGCATTTAGTTACAGAATGTCCTGTGGTAAGCAGTTTCGCTTGACAATTAGACCTTGATTGTATAAAGAATGGAAAATGTTATATCTAACATATACCCCTAACCACTGGACAGCATTATTCAACTTCTCAACAACTGGATTCAGTCATGCTGTCAGATATGCACTTGAATTAATTGTTTATGTTGTGTAATACTAGGTAATACTGACTGTCAATACACTGAAGGTGACTAAAAGCAGCAATCAGTTGATCAATCAATCAATCAATGGACAAATCAATTCAGTCGTTTAGTCGATTAAACAATCAGTCAATTAAGCATCTGAGTAATTAATGACTTGATCACGTAACCTTTACTTGATCACATAACCTTTCCTTTATCAATCCAGTGTTCCTGATAAGTAAGGGGTCTCATGGTCAAAATCCTGGCATGACCCGACAAATTAATCTATGATTTGGTGGGTGCAGTAGGAATTGACCCATAGGAATTCCTTTTTTACATCCCACCTTGAAAACCTATCTGAAACCCTGTCAATCTATCAGATAAGTCACTCATTAGCTCAAGTGTTACAAGTGGAAATGTTGGCGAATTTCCTTTGTCATCAATTTCCCTTGTACATATTAGCAATCAGAACAGCCCACAAGTCATTCACTGGCACATGAAATAAGACTTCACAGCTTCATCATTTCCAACTTTTTTACACACCTCATGCATTTTTTTAAGTGCCTCGTTTCCTTGCTTTAGCCCATCTGCCACTTGAATTTGAACTTGAGCAAATTCAACATCTTGGACCTGTGATGAAAATAATTATATAGCACAGCAATCTACTTGTCCCACATGACCTGATGGAATGTTTTTGAGCCCTGCACTTTATGTGGCAATTCTGTGCTTGTCTAGTATTTATTAATTATGTACTAGATGTAATAAAGGGGGTCTAGTAGATCAAGAGATTGGTACTTTTAAAAAGGAGGAGATGTCTGTCTTTTGAAAGTTCCCTCTCTCCACAGCTGAATTCCCAAGCAATTTATGTTCATTTCTATTCCACATGGAAATTCATCCTTTGAAAGAAGTGTTACTTGATAACACAATTATAATCATTATATATGTTGTAGTTAAAAATTAAATTCAGGTAAAAATTAAATTCCTTTGTCTCTTCACCCTAGTTATTGATTGATTATGAATAATTAGGGTTAGAAGACAAAGGAAATTGAGAATCCAACTAGGTTAAAATAATTTTTACCTGAATTTAATTTTTAACTACAACATATACAAAGGCTGGGTCAAGACCTCTCTATCAAGATACCACAACTATCACAGTACTGTAATATTATGTATTGTACAATGCAATATAACATATTAACAAACCATTTTCTCTAAGTTGTCCAACTGGTTGTCTGTCCTTTCAAGCGTCTGTTCCTGGTATCTCTTCTTTTTAAGGAGTAACTTTGCTTTGCTGCATAATTTTAATCAAAGGAACAACATTGAATATATCTTTTTAAGGCAATTAGTTCTAAAACCAAACTAACCTAGGAATGAAGTGCCTAACTGTGCTGCACTTAATTTTATTAACTCTGGTTTGAATAGTATGAAATGAAAAAAGTATGAATACTTGAGATACTCTTCCTTGCCGTGATACTAGCCAGTAATTTTACTTCTCCATTTACTCCTTAGTTTTAATTTCGATTAAGAAGATATATCAAACACTCGAGACTTTGTTTTATTGGCTGTGAATGTATGCATGCAAACACCTAACATTTTGTCAAAAATACTATGCTGCATGCAATATTTTCCACTCTCTTCTCGGTGTTTCGATATCCTAATGAAATACTGTCTCTTGTTCTTGATGTTAAGACCTCGCACTCAGTCAATAAGTACATAGTTAGTAATAGCATTATTGAAAGTGTCGTTCCTAAGAGCACAATACGGTGACCTTAGGAGGTGTTCAACCCCAGACCATGTGATCTGAAGCTAAGTCCAAGGCACAAGCCTTTAATACCTTCCAAATAGTGATCTTTTAAATATTTCTTCTTTACAAAAATACCATATTGAATAAATAAATAGATAAATAAACAAATAAAATAATAAAGGAAAATAAATAATAAATGCACATAAACTTACTCTTTCTTCCCTTCCTGTAAGAGCTGTTTTGCTAACTGTCTTTCCTTTTCAAGACTGACTTGTATCTGATGTAAAGAAAGGCATCTATAAGTACACTTCAGTCAGTCATGCTATAAGCAAATAGTGTGATAGTTCCTGTTTACTGAAGTCTGTTTATGGCCGGTACTGAGAGAAGTTGGCAAGACTGAACTAAACAAAATTCAGTATATGAAAAAGACATAATTCCTCCACCTAACTACATAATTTCTACACAAAAATATCT
>OMLO01002504.1_pt1 | contig 14889 bp, 4 predicted proteins | sample 1674811 | NCBI WGS metagenome assembly OMLO01 (sample SAMN06265003, study PRJEB25207) | coral metagenome | isolation source: Coral host | place: Mexico:La Bocana,Puerto Morelos, Mexico | collected 2008-11-13 | reverse complement strand
TAAAACAGTTGAAATATATCAAATGATGATGATGATGATGATGATGATGATGATGATGATGATGATGTATGCCAACAACGAACTTCGGGGTCTTTTAACAAACTTCCAGCCAATCTGAGACCCTGGCCAAATATTTGCTGGTACACCTGGGCACTAGTCACTTTGAAACTTTGTGGTCTAGTGGTGAAACCGAAAATAACAACCAAAGAAGGTACTTGGAATTTCCATGATCTGTTTTCGAATTCAATGATCAACAAGATCCAACTCCACCGAGAATTGCTAGTGTTGGGGGTTTTGCTTTAGACTTTTGTTTTTTATACCTCAACAAAATGATGAACCGTGTTGTTGAATATATAAAACTGGCAAATAGATCAGCCAATCGGATCATGTTTAATTAATCTTTTATTTCTATGATTGCAGTGAAACATCAAATTCAGTAAAATCGATTCATCCTTCAGGACTATTCTCCCCTTGGCTTGAGCCATTTAGCACAATAAGGGCTGCTTAAGTGCTCCCTTCACCAAAAATCTGCTATCATGACTCTGCATGGGTCTTTTTTCCAAATTTGGGGGTGGACAATCTACCCTTAAGGTACGAGTAGTTGAGCTTAACTGCATATCTGTCTAATCTGGGTAAGATCTGGGTAAGTGAAATAGAATGTATTACCGGCCCCCAATCACAGAAAAACAAGTTACTTTTGGGAAGGGTTCTCCAAGCCTGGATTTTTTTTGTAAATTTCCATACCCCGGAGATCCAATCACCGTCTGACAAATTGGATCCTATCCCTGTCTGGTGGATGGTTATCAAATGTTATCAAGGATTTCGTAAGCAAGCATGGAGTAGTTGGACACCGCGCAGCTTCATGGTCCAGGCGGATTGGATAATGATTAACCATTCATAGTGATTCCCGTGAAGCTGCGACAATTTCGCTAACGAAGTGTAGCATTAGCTATTCCTGACATCAATTAGCCACCACCATGGAGAACACTGAAGGAGTTCCTTAAGTTTTTGAACATTGTTGCAACGCGAGAAGATCAAAGGGATATGAGGACCAACAAAACAAGGTTGAAGCAAAAAAAATATGTAGAATCTGTAGAATTATAGTATACAGAACGTGGAACTACCATAGAGAAATGAGTGTACATCTATCCAAAACGTGAACAGGAATCCAAACAAATTCACAACACCAACAATTTCAGAGTTCTAGCATGCATGTCCTGTTTCGATGGAAATGATATGCGAATATTTTTTCAAAAGTGGTTGGTTGGTGGTTTCAATCCCATTGAAAAGTATGCTGGTCAAATTGGATCATTTCCCCAGGGATTCGGGTGAACATTAAAAGCATTTGAAACCACCACCCAGTTTGAGGTTATTCACTATTGACCTCGATTTCAAGTATCGTCAGATATAGTCAGATGATGTCAGATATGATATGCTAATCATTATTTTTCAATAGTTGGCTGGTTGGTGGTTGAACCAACCCATTTGAAAAATATGCTCGTCAAAATGGGAATCGTTTCCCCAGTTTTCGGGATGAACATAAAAAAATATTTGAAAACCACCACCTAGGTTTTTATTTATCCACACTGTAACAGTAGATTTTCAACTTTCAAGCTTAGTACCGATCTCGGCTGTACATCTGACCAGTCTGTACGTGTCAGAAGCACGATAGTGCGGGTGGATATTGTATCCTGAATACTGCAAATCAAATCAAAAAACTATGTACATCCGCTGAAATGTCAAAGCCGATGGTAAGGATGTTTACCCTGAAGAACGTCACTGAGAGATCAAGGGTCTAATCAAACAAACTATGAATTAGTGGTGAAGATGTGTTGCGTCTTCGACCATTCTCGGGATTGAAGTATTTCCATAGCCCTTGAAAAGCAATGTGCTTACAGGCTAGTAGAGGTCTCTTATTCAAATGTGGGCATCTTAAAGAATATCCAACATGGTGAACGGGTGCCTTCACACCCCATGCCAGATCAATGCTACAAATCTTGTACTTCAGTATCCATCTCCAAGTTGCCCACCAAATGGTTGAGAACCTAGACAAAGGATGACCTTCAAGTCCCCTATGTGGGTTTAAATCGAGAAGTTCCCAGCACGCAATGTCTCCCCGTTTTTTGAAATTCAGGGGTGCATCACTTCGTGAAAAAGCCACATAATCAGCATACAATTCCATGATGGAAACACCAGGAGTAGGGAAATGCATTGGTGACTCCGTATCCCAACACAACTCAGCAAACCACTTACACAAACGGTTATAGTACTCTTGTCCAAATGGGAAAGGCTGGGGGAGCTCATCATATGGACAGAGTGTACCTACATCTTTAAAGGTCGTGGGGACCCATCGATCAAAGCACGGCATGCATGGTTGCTCACGCACAATGTCTTTCTTTTGTTCTTTTAATAGTTTTTCTTGCTGGAAATATGCGTGGGAATGTTCACATATGTATGTGTGATATTTTCCAATGTCACTTTCCAAGTTCTTATAAACACCGAACTGCTTTGCCAAACGGGTGAATTGTGGATCACTTTTGACACACTTTTTGGCTTCTAAGTCGGCAAAATCATTTCCAAGCGACAACCACTTGCGGTATGGATCAAGAATCAAACTAATGTCTTCGTGGGACTTGACTTTCACAAAACGTACCGCATCGGCGCTGCGGGCTTGCAAAAGCCACCATATTATTTCCCACAAATCATGATGTTCAACGACGGGCATGGTACCCCCTGCAGTGCAGTGTTGCATCAAACTCTGTGCTACATCGATGGCTGACTGACAATCAGAGTAGATGACAACCCTGTATGAATGAACTAATGCACGGATGATACCGCAAACTTCACCCCGAAAGCTATTATGTTCACTCATAGGAAGGACACCTGACTGGTAAAATCACACTGTTTAAAGGATGCCTCGACTACAGCATAGCTTGCTATTGTCAATTCCTTATACTCTTGGTGATAAGCTGATCCATCAACAAAGAAATGCTTTGTATTTTGGTCATCTTCTGGTCTTATGATCTTGTCAATGTCAAACCTATGTGCAAATTTGGAATACGGCTTATACCATACAAGCTTTTGAATGGTCGGAAAACCAAGCACCTTTGTAGCAATAGGTTTTTTCCTGAACTTGTTGACAATACATTGGTGCTTTGATCGAACCTCTTGGAAAGCGGAACAATGAAACAAACGATGCTCTTTACTATCTGCTTGCTTACAAAATGGGCAGCTACCATCAATTTCAGCAATGTATTTGGAGAGCAAATCGAAGGTTCCCGTCTTACCAGACAAATATGTGTGTAGTATCCATCGGTGCTGCTCTGTACGATTAGCCAAAGTCCTATGAAGCATGGGAATATGTGAGAAATGAATATCCCAGTCTTTTCTATGTTGTACCAACTCTTGCATCCGTGTGGACCAATGAAGTTGCAACATATATTGTAAATGTTTTGTGGAACATTTGATCCAATGCACTTCAACCCCTGAAACAAAATTTTGAAGGGTAGTGCCTCGGACAACTTTCCATTTGGCATCATTGAAGGTACGACTCAGGCAAGCCATTGGGCCTGAAACACATCGCCCTTGTTCGCTAAGGTAACCTAATGCTTTCTGCTGCCAATGGGGAAAGTATCGGAAAAACCTTCTCCAAAATTGACAAGCATTTTTCAAATTACATAGCTCCGGGTCGGTATTTGTAGCCATGACTGCCAAACCTGATGATGCACCAGATCTAGTCAACCCTAGAGTCTTTGCAATGTCTGCCCTAACCGTTTTCCACGTAGATTTGGGGGTATGATGCAAATTACTCCCGTAACTGGCTATAGGTTGCGATGCTGTCTTTATCATTTTCACTTTGAAACTTCTAGGCACTTTGGTGTGTCGAATTTTTCCCAAACTCTGCTTAGCCTTGGTCACACGTGTTTTATGCTTCGGCTTAACTGTTTTTCGGGAATAGTTTATATCACACCCCAGGTCAGAGAAGTTACATACGACTGGAATGTCATGTCCACTAATTTTGAAACCTTTTAGGCCACGACGGACAGCTGGTGTTGTGCCCCATAGCCACGATTTCTTCCCATTGATGGTCATCTTTAATTTGGAAACAAAATCTTCAAGGACTCGTGTGGCTGGCAACAAGTCACGTGGAACAGCCGTTACCAGGTTCCAATTGTCAGCATACCCATGTGGGTCAACAAGCGGATAATGAAAAGTGACGACCTTTGCCTCCCACCAAGTCAATGCTGCCATCCCAACTACCGACATCCCACACCCTTCCGGTATGCCCGTGTAAGAAGTCATGGGGTCCCCTTGGCTATTTCCAATGCAAAGTGTGCGACGAAAATGCCTAAGCATTTGAAACCAAGCTTTGGTATATTTCCTAGGCACCCCCATTCTGGTGAGGGCTGCTTCTAACGGTGGTCTGGGCACTGTATTGAAACATCTTTGTAAATCCAAGCCAAATCCAGCAATGGGTTGGCCAGAATTGATGCTATCCTCGACCTTCAAAGCAACTAGTGCGGCGGCTGCTTCTGCTGGTACACGATTGGTCGCAAGTGCAACCTCTGTCGGCATAAATTCTTGGAAGTACTTGAGTATTTCTCTTGATCTAAACCTGGACCACTGCCGGTACAGGACTGACAACACTGTTATCGGCCTAGTATCATAAGGGTTGCTTGGCTGATTACTCTTGGCCAGCATGGTAACACGTGCAGTTATCCAATTGACTGGCCATTCCATCCCAGCTTCACAAGCATCCCAAATTTCAAACAAGGCTTTTACAATTTGGTCAGGGAAACGAAGTAATTCCTTCACGCTATAGCCACACCCCCCTCTAGCAGATTTAACTTTCAAGCCCTTTTTATGTTTGTTCCAATCATCCAAAGTAAAGGGTCTAAAAGCTTTCTCTGGTCTCCAAGGTATGTGGCTAATCAATGGCATTACATCATCCCATAAGCCGTCATGGCCTCTTGGGTCGTCACGCTTCCAATGCATGTTCCAAGCATCGGCTGTGATTTGGTGCATCTCATTATTTCTTGCTGCGGCGTATTGCTGGCTAATTTTGTAATTTTGTGTTTTCAATTTTAAAGGTCTGTCAACAAATATGCGATTGCCCTGTTGCTTGACGACGAAAGCTTGTTGTCCTTGAAACATGATCGGCTGTTGCAAGTCAAACGCTGTGTCATCAATCAGTTTAAGTTGATTCAAACCTTTTTTTGTCCATCTCATAGGGCTGACCTGTGACACTTTGGATTGCACCACATATGTCAAAGGCAAGGCTGGTGCTTCTCTGATCTCTTGATATGTTTTGGATCCTCCTTTGGCTAAGTCAAGTGCTATGGATAGTTTCCTGGCTCTTCTCCTCTCCAAGAAGTACTTTTGAAGGTTCTGGGTATGCCATTTATGAAATGCATCCTTAAGCCCCTCCAAGTATTCAATGTTTGGACATGCACAAGGAACGAACCATTGCAAATGTTGTCCCACCCAAGTTGAGAAACCTTTATGGAAACCTGTTGATTCCCTTATGGATGTCCATAATTCAGTGCATTTTTCCATCTTATGTCTTTGGGGATCACAATTATATGCTTTGACCTGTGCACACAATGTTTCAATTCTACGGAGCTGTCTTGTATGCCGTCTTTGCTCAATGTTCATCTGTCCTATTCCCGGTTCGAAATCACCCTGACGAGCTTTTCGGGTAGTGGGCACCGAACAAAATTGGGGTCTCAAAAGTTTGAAATTATCTCGCTTAAGGTACCCTGCTTTAATGGTTTGAAGTTCACCTTCACAATTCACACATGATGCTTTCCATGTGTCTTGAACCATGTTTGCAAAACACTTTGCAACCCTGTTACTGTCATGATCCTGAATGGCTTGATGAAAGACTTCTGAATGTTTACTGTATTGCTTCTGCGCTTGAACCTCAGCCACCGCGTCATCAAACAAAAAGTCATCAGTAGTAGGCGGTAACACCCACCGTAATGTAACTTCTGTGAGAGTTGGCAATCTGAACTGCCCCAATAGCAGAGGGTGAGCACTGAACAGATAATCTTCACAAGTTCTACACTGATAAATTGCATCAACCATCTTGGGGTTAATCAAAATGAACGACTTACGTGTTAATTCTTTACATGTAGGTTGCATCTCCCTACCAAAAAGAACACTATCGAGATAAGCAGCATCTTGCCATCCCTGTCTTTCCATGGATTTCCAAACATGTATTTCCGTCATATTGCAATTTAGATCACCTGTGATTACAGCTGGCCCCTGAAAAGTCAGGGCCCTTTCAGCAATCTCATTGAAGATACTATTGGTTGCATTAATCGGGTCAACGTAAGGGTTCATATGTGAAATTCCATACACTGAAGCAATGTACAAAGCAACGTTGGAATGGATTTGTACTACACAATCAACTGCACGCTGTGTGTCAGCGATGGGTTGTGACATAGGTTCCCAAAATGGTCTAATTGGAAAATTAGCGATGATTGCCGTACCACTAGCCTTGCCCCTAAGCTGGGAAATCGAGGGCCTACGTGCAGGTACGGGATCGGAAAATGCAACATTGAAGCCTGCCTTCTTGAACGTATGTCGTGAAAGTCGCTGGGCTACTAATGTTGAACTAGTTTCCGAAGCACAATAGATTCCACGACCCCATTGGATAACGGACTCTTCTTTTCCATACAATTGTGTGGGATTAAAACATCCAATGTCAAGATATTCATGGTTCCCATCATCCTGTTTATCTGAAATATTGGGAGGCCCCGGGTTCTTGGCTTCCCCTACCCTAACCCCAGCGTATCCCACTGTCCAAGCACATTTCTTGCACACCCAAAAATGTCTTGTGCATGCCTTGGCAATAGTGCCTTGGGACTGACGCAAAATGTTATGACCGATCTTGCAAACCAGCCGCATCATTAGAACATACCTTTGGAAGTCACCATTTTCATGAAACCAATCTTGGAAAACCCAAAAACGACAAAAACCTTTAAGGGCAAACCACCATCTTTCAGCTCCATGTTTGGAATCCAAAAGATCTAACGCAACTTTCCATTGATGCGTCTGTTCTTGTGATGAACTCTGTTGGTTACCACATGCGAACTGCCACTGCTGCGCAAAGACAAAGCATGACAACAGGAGTCCTGTCATGCAGCCTTGCCATGCTGCTGGGAGGAATCTTGCTGACTGATATGGATGGCATTTTTTACCAATGACGTTTGTCTTAGTAAAACGCCTTTTTTGGCCATAGAAGGAATGGTACTTCTGAACAACACTGTTATTGAAATAAAAATCAAAACATCTTGCAGCATGATTCCTACACTTACCGTGGTTCCTACTACAACGTCTGTAGCTACAATTCTGGCGAGTGTTGAAATCAGTCCTCAAACTGTGACATGGGCAGCGGATGCGACGAAAACTGGGTATCACGATCCCTGCAAACACAGTGCCTAAGAACACAATGTATATCCATTCACAATTGTAAAAATGATAGAGGAGTTGCAAAAGGAATCTCCAACTACCACATGCATACTCGGTTACAACAGCTTCAATGGTGACCAGTGGATCCCTGCTGCTGTGAAAATGAATTCGAAAAAAATCGTTCTTGGGAGTGCAATCTTGCATACAAACGAATATATTCATAATGCATAACAAACGAATTATGATGATAATGCTTGCAAAACTTCTCTTCGGATTTGGCATCTGATCGCAACCTAGCTGGATGTCTGCTTTCACCTGCCAATGGACAAACCACTCGCGAAGTGTCTGGATGTGGCAGTGTGTTGCATTCTGAGCTGATGTAGCCCATTGAGACAAACTAACCAACCCGTATCGGCAAAGCAAACAACCAAGTATTGATATCCATAGGAGGTATCTATAACACTGGCTTCGAAAACCTGGATCATACCTAACATGTTGTTCGGGATCCACTTCATGGTCTACGCCTAGTCAATAAGGCGCTGCATCAACTTTCCTCTGTCTCTTTGCATCTCCTTCCAATGCATCCAGTCGACCCATGAGAGTCGTGGTCATCGTCTGCAACATGCTATTCATTTGCTGCACAACTGTCTGGCTGATACCTCCGACCTGCTGTTCAATACCACCCAGCCTTTCCTCTGTATGCTGCTGTTGGGCTTGAACTTGTGTGAACGAAATGGATGTTGTCTCTTCGATCTGTTGCAGCTTGGCATCTTGGGCTCGGATAGCCTGCTCCAATCTGTTCACATGGTCTTGGGTATCCTGCATTCTGGTTCTGACTACTTGCTCTATTTGCTCTGACATCTCAACCTTGATCTCATCAGTGCGACTTGGAATGGTCGATTTGTCCATGTCTTCATCCCCCAATGCAAAACGATCAATGTTTGTCGGGGTGGACCTGACAGTGGGAAACCCATGTTGCACACATGATGCCAAAGTCCTGGTTTTGGCACCTCCTGCCGGTACTGCTACTGCGAATGCTCCATTGATGAAGATGTGGGGAGACGGTGGCTTGGTCTGTGCCGATACACTCCACGTTGTAGCACTGTATGGCCTTACTGCTACTGCATCCCACCCCATCTCCTTGAAGGCATTGGTCAGTTGTGGACCTGCAACATCATTTGGGACATGCTTCACGACCCACATGCTATCCCCTGGCCGGGGTTCACCTTCTTCAGCCCACACCGCATTGGGAAGGAGGACCTTCCGAGCTTGAATCACATTCTCACGTTTTGCACGATATGCATATCCATTGCCATACTCAACTACTCCTAGCGACACAGCATGTTTCTTACACTGGGCCACCATCTTCTCCAATGTTTCACCACAAGAAGGGATCACAACAAATGCCGGGTCAGGTCGCTTGTTGTCACTTTTGGGCACCAGAAAAATACCCGACTTCCCTGATGACTTCAAAATTTCTTCCAGTCGTTCATTTTTGATTCGGAGGTATCCATGGTAATATTGCCCTTTGTCATGTGGAACGACTTGCTTGCTAGGGCCATACGTCTTGAATGCAAAATGTGCAACCAAAGCTCCATTTGCAAACCCATTCACATGTTTGCCAATGTACTGCACCGGGTCCTTCGTCGATCCCCAATCCTCAACCAGGTTACGACGAATGACTGTTTCCACCACATGTGTCACTGTCGTCATGGCGGATGCTTTGTTCTTGCCTGGAACCAGTTGAATGTTCACATCACCGAAATTGACAATCTGAATTGGCAGTAAAATCGGCGTCGAATTCTTATCCAGTGCTGGTAGCATTTGGACTTGATCTGCAGGTGTATCAGGCCCAGCAATGACTAAAAGAGCCAAAGGTTGGACTGACATCCGCTTGACTGGTAAATAATGTGATGCTTCCTCAACCGTCATCAAAACCACCCCTGTCTTGTCTTGCCCAAATTCTTCCGGCGATAAAACTTGCAAAGGAGTCCGGTCATCGGCCTCCAAGTACATCAGCTCAATCTTCACCTGGGCAATGTCAATCTTCGGATGTGGAGTCTTGGTAGGTTTGGACTTGGCTGAGCTCGTGCTGGCTTGTTCGGGCTTCTTGGCTCTCTGCTCCTTTTGATGCAACTTCAATTCCCCATTTGTAATGAGTCTCACACGATGTTCTGTTGCAATTTTCTTGAGGCCCTGCCAGAACGTGTTATCATCATCCTTAGACAAAGCTTTCAATTGATCAGCTGGTATTTCATCCATAATCTGTTTCACTCTCTCATTGACATTGTCTTTTGGAACACCCCTAGTCACCAATTGTTTTGTGAGGTGTTGTGTCAAATCCTTTTTTGCTCCACCTGGCAAAGGAACTGCACGAAAGCTAATCACATCTTTTTCACATGTCTCGCGAATTGTCAGGTGAGGATCAACTGTGCGGCAATTGGATGTGACTAACAATGTTTGGCATGCTTCGGACTGACAAAAGAACGATGCTCCAAGCTTCAAGAGAGTGCAATCTCCCGGCAACTTGTATTCACAACCATGGACACGGAATGGCGATCGGATATACCTTTTGAAAGGTGCCACCAAACTGCCAACACCCCAATCAACCTTGTTTGGATCAAGACATTGGGGAACGATCTCAACAACCAAACGTGGAGTAGCATTCATGTTGTTCAAATCAACCATTAATACTTGTTCATGTGCAACTGCTTGTATCTCAATGGTTGGATCGACGATGCATGAACCTACTTCGACAATTGGATTACCTTTTGCGATGTCAGGTACCAGTGTTTGAATGGCTCTTATGATGGTGCATCGATGGTCAACTGCAATTGTTCGGATGCTTTTCCACAACGGGTGCACAACTGCCAGACGAATCAAATTGGACGATGCTTCACCAATCCGATGCCCACTCTTGATCCCAGGGTTAGGCCATGTGGTATCTGACTCTTTGACATGCAGGCATCTCTTGGGACATGGTTGAATCACAGGTCGCCATCGAATGCTGAAACTGCGATGGTCACCACATTCCAACACATATGCATCAACCACCATTGGTATACCATCCCCCCACAACTCCAAAGACATGGGATCAACATTCAACCTACCCGCAAAATTTGCAATCCATTGGGAAACAGTGGTGGTCACATTTGCTTCCTCGATGATGTCTTGCTGTGCAAACTCAATACGTACTTGGCATGCTACATGGACTGGACGAAACCGTACAATGTGTGGGGGGTGATCATTCAGGACACTCCTCATCTCAACGGCTTTGCCTCTCACCTCAACTTGATCAATTAACCCATCGTTACCATGTGGTAAGGCAAAATGGATTAAACTCTGCACTTCAACATTTGGGGGACCCCACACGATCTGGACCCACCTACTTGTCTTGCTCGAGATAGCTGCTGGTTGAAAAGTCCTTGCTTCGTCACCTATGTCAAGTGTTGCAACTTCAACCAACATACGATCAATCTCTACATCTTGTGCAGCAGGCAGGAACTGGACTCCTTGCCATCTAACACTCTGTCTTTTGTCTGAATCATCTGTTTTCTTCTCAATATCTTTTGGACTTTCCACGGTAAATGGCATTGTGGGGGACACCGCATTACTGTGGATTCTTGCACGTTTACACTGATGCTCTTCTTCTGGATTCTGATGCTCTTCTTCTGGCTTCTGCTCAACATCTGTGATATTGTTCTGTTCAATTACGTTGGCATCAGGAATTACACCTTTTTCCACCATCCTACTATACCCATTCCCGCAATCATACACTTGCTTATTGGACAATCGTAAAGATAACCGTTGCATTTTTCGACACAGTGTTGGCAGGGACGGGACGGATGCTTTGAATGGCGACATCGTACCCAAAATGGTGTGAGCACGATACAATTGCAAGACTGCATGGGCTGTGCTCAACGAATTGCCTAGGATGTGCCATGCCAAATGGTGATCATTAGGCAGTGTTGTGACGGCTGGAAAACCCAAACATGCAACTTGCTCCCATGGACTAACATACCTATGGCCTTCAGGGGCTTTCAGAACCATCGTATGCAATCCCTTGTCACACAAGTATTGGTAGTCAAATTCATGTTGTCTCCCATAACTTGCCACCATACCAATCAGGGGACCTTTCGGGGAAATGGTCCTTGATTTCAGGGTCTCCTCCGGTGTAATGGGCTTGGCCTTCCACCACGCTGGAATCAATTTTGTATCCTTTAGGTATTCTATAGCCTTGTGATCTGGTGTTAAAGCATCACATTCACTTTTGGGAAGCTCATGGAAAATTGCATCACAACCCCTCATGCCCCCTAAGAAAAGGTCTTCTGGGAAACCAACTTCACGGGCAAAACGAATGCGATCCAACGTGATGTGTTCAACCAGGGTAGCTTGACTGAGGAAACATCCTAACCATCGGCTACGGCTCAGCGGAAGCACACCTGTACAATCATCTACGGATTCCTGAGCTCTACAAAAACGCATCTTCTCAGCAAACCTCATCGTGTCTTCATAGTGTGCATGAGTTCGGAAACCCTTCACGTTCTCCAGATTGATGGACTGTACCCCCAATTTGTTGCCTAAGCAAAAAGTCGCAGGTATGTATCGCCCTTCAACTGTTGATAGGCCAGCTTGTGTCGCCATGCTGGACCACGGCTGGCATGGGGGAGATCCCCAAAGATGATCAACCTGAATGATGGATAGAAGCATCATGACTTTGGGGTCAAAGACATCAGCAACCCAAATACATCCAAGTTCAACTTTTCCAGTCTTCATGAAATTGTTCCAAACTTCATTGATATCCAAGACCGGACATCCATGTTGGACACCAGCAGCCTTTGCGACTGCCCCATCACGCTCTACCGATATGACAGGTTTCGTTCCCATCAATTCACCTCCCATCGCCCAGCCCCCAAATCCAGCAAACAACTCAACTGCATGTCCAGTCCGATGTTCGTCATTCTCCGGAGGCCTGACTACGATGGTTGCACCCTTGCTTGTCATGGCAGTGATCAAATTAGGCTGAGTCTCTTGAAAGCCCCATACCCAAATCGTCTGACCCACTTGCAGATGCTGGCTGAAGCTCTTGTCGAGCCTGATTACCACGCATCCTTTCACCAAATCAAAACCTTGCCACCAACCATCTCCCTCACCACCCAAATGACGTGAAAGTCGGATGGTATGATGAGGGTCATTTGCAGGATCTAGTGATGTTAGCCACGAAGACATGGCGAAACCTAAAGATACCACCCAACTCTGTAGTGCCTACCCTCTACTGGGAAGCTTGGGCATCATACGGGCTACTGTAACAGTAGATGTAGTGGATAGGTTTTATTTTTAACAAAAATTGGGCTTGTCGGATGATCAAAAGACATGAATGAATGGATTGATTGTAGATTTTTATGGCTACGCACTTGAGTAGAGGGATTTTGGCAGGCCCCTAATTTCGTGCTTATCAGTGTTTTTTTAACTCTGCGGATGATGTGGTTTGAAAGAAGTCTTGGCATCAATTAGCTTCTCATATTTCTCATAAGGCATAAGGAGATAGATATTCCATACTTTCTACGTTTGCTCCAAATCCTTCATACTCGTAGCCAAGCCATTGTTCAGACGGTTTTTGCTGAGCTCCAGTGCTGTCGCAAAAGGGAGTGTCCTCGGTGAACTTAACAAAAACACCGCTTGGGTTGGATTTTTTTCTTCCAATGAATGCTGGCTTCTGCCAAGTGGAGTTGGTCCTAGCTAGCGGTATATGTGCCCTCCCTGAAACTGACATTTTGCACCTGAAAATAGACTCCCTGGAGTCCAGGAGATTCCGAACTTGAAAACCCACCATTTTTAGGGGATATGTCAGTTTTAGGGAGTGTATCTTTTTTGATAAATGCGATAATCTTGGTGGAATCTAAAGATGCTACGTACCTTTTCTGTTTTACCAGTTCCTTCAGATCTCAAAGGTGGTTCGGTGTATGTATTTATAAATGTACGTTGACAACTAGAAATCAAACCAAGCACCTGCATTTCCTATATATTGCTTCCGGATTTGCTGAACAAATTCATCTCAGCTCTCACCACTTCCGACTGATCACCTTGCAAAAAAACCATCCCCGGTGTTTCCACAAACGACTTTTTTTTCCAGCCCTTCAACACGGCTGACATGGCCAGGCCTGGAGTGGATGGTTTTGTCAAGCTGGAAAAAAAACCCGGGGAAAAACGGGAAAAGTTGGACCCCCCCAAAAGTCATGGAGGTTTGGATGGGCTTCAGATGATTTTTTCCTTTTGAAAAAAAACAGGTGATTCTTTTGGTTCAGATCTTAGTTTTTCGGGTTCTCTACCTAGTTTTATTTCATGGATTCGAGTCCTATATCTTCATTTTAGGTGACACAGGATTTGTCAGCACCATCCGAAAGAACCTATTCTGCAATGTTAGGCGAAAATGCAGATATATACATCCCAGAAAACTAACATGGCTAGCTGGAAATCTGGAAAATCACCATTTTTAATAGGAGATACATCGACTTGAATGGTGAGTTTGTTAGTTTTCGAGGGTAATTCTGTGGATTTCTATGGCTAGCATCCCTCCCTAAGCTGCCGGAAACTCACCTCAGCCACCACGTGCTTGACCCCAGCCCCACAGGCAATGTTCCTGCCAAGGACTTTGGTGCGCTTCAAATTAGAGACCCCCTAAAATTGTCAATGGTTTCCAACTAAAATCATCCAAAATCATCTAAAATCATCCAAAATCATCCAAAATCATCCAAAATCATCTAAAACACACAAACAACTTGGCTTCTTCCTAAAATGATCTATATCAAAGCTCCACCCACCCCAAGATTTGAATGGGAAATTCTGCCCGATGTGTGTGGACCTGTACTCAGGAGAGAACCAGCAAAGTTTCATGGAAAAAGGTCCGTTTTTCGATGAGACTAGCCATGGAACTCTATGTTCTGCGAATTTTAGTGACAAGCTTGTCCTATCCTCAAATCTCTTCAAAGTGCGTCCAAAAAAACATTGACACCCGTGAAAATCACGGCATATAACCTAAAAATCCACCCATCAATTGAAAAAGGAAAATCATCTGAACCATCCACCTCCATGACTTGGGGTTCAAAAGCCAATGGATTTTCCACATTTTTCCAGACTTGACGGACGACAATTTTGACTGAAACATACATTACATCCAAGGTTTCGGGAATCCTTCGAGTAAGCACCACGTTGAAAGGCTTCCAAGGCCATTCCACGACCTGAAATCCCAACGAAAAACGACATGTCTCATAGATCATTTGCAACTAAAAAGACAACGGAGGGAGAATCACAAACATTAAACATCATAAACATCCAGACTATAGCTGCCACATCGAGTAAAACAAGATCATCACATTGGCAACTCCTTACTTTGCTAGATGATTATCAGAAGCTTTTGTATCTACAGATCTAATCCCTTGTGCTTTCCAAATCGAAAAGGGCAAAAAAATCATC
>OMLO01002503.1_pt1 | contig 14889 bp, 13 predicted proteins | sample 1674811 | NCBI WGS metagenome assembly OMLO01 (sample SAMN06265003, study PRJEB25207) | coral metagenome | isolation source: Coral host | place: Mexico:La Bocana,Puerto Morelos, Mexico | collected 2008-11-13 | reverse complement strand
GCACCTTCCACAACTGCAGTTTTAATTTCAATGTAAACATTGGCGATGCCAACAGGAAATAAAATTAAAGTTGTAGAACTATTGCCGGACGTGCAAGAAGCAATGATTTTTAGTTTGTTCGAAGCATGCTTTACTCCTTTACGAAAACACGAAGGTTGTAAATTTCTCGTGTGATCACCTGACATACCATGTGACTTTTTGAGCGGTGTTTCGCGGATTTCACGCGCACAGGCTTGTTGCACCTGAAAATATTGTATTATCGTTTTATGAATAAATGAGTTAAAAAATCTTTTTGGGCTGTATTATCTCACTGTTTTAGTATATACTAAAACAACTATTCACCTCAGTGTCGGTGAATAGTGGTGGATATTTACCTCCACTTCAGTGAATAGTTGTTAACTATCGATTAATCTTAATTGATTAGATATGCCCCCTGCTAGACACAGTGTTGTAGGAATTACGTAGGGCTATTGAAAAATAGTCCTATCACTGATTCCCATAAAAGCAAAATTAAATAAAAGCAAGTATTATAACCCAAAATGTTGAAAAAAAAAATTACAAAAAAAAAAGAAAATAAAAGCAAAATTCCTTGGGATAACTATGTGCCTCTAGAAATGACTTTGGAAAGATTATGCATGCAGAAGGATTAATTATGTATGCACTCTATTGTTTTAGAAGACAATAGGAACTCCTGAAAGTATGGAATATATACATTGATAATTACTACTTACGGATGAATAAAAGAGGATTTTAATTTTTTTTTTTGATTTTTAACTTTTCCCTGATTCTCTTCTACACCTACCTCCATTTTTCTCTCTTCTTCTCCTCCATTTTATCCAGGCTCCTTGCACATTTTTCCTTTCTTTTTCCTTGTACCCCTACACGTCTTGAACCCCTGTCTTCTACGCCACTACACTACAAAGTTCAATTGAGAATTTCCACACTAAAAATCATTTTATTTTACTTCACTTGTTCCCATCCCCAAAAATTTACATTACAATTGAATTCTTTATCTGTTTAAAGCATATTTTACGCTGCATGAAAACACACATTGCATGCCTTTATCACTAGCTCCCTAGTGAATATAAAGGAATGATTTATTTTTTTTGTCCCCATCGCATCCAGTTCCCGATTGTTCCTGAGTGCATCCACTTCCTGAGTACATCTTCTCTTAACTTCTTCAAGCTGCGTAAAATTTTGGTGGATCACGATCAGTGCTTACAGTGGTGCAAGGAACACAACCTGCTCGCGTTGTCAATTGTTTGTCCACATGAAAATTGTAGCAATACATTGACGTGGACACGACGAGCTTCATCGTGAGATGGTTCGAGAAGAAAATGCAATGGCATGGCATCAATGTGCCGGAACTCATGGTTTTCTGGAAGCATGCTGTCCATTGAAAAAGTATTAGCCCTAACTTACACTTGGGCGCACAAATTTACCACTACTCAGGCAGTATACAAGACCTCACTAGATGACAAATCCACGTCAACAGAAACGGTGATAGATTGGTATAACTATTGCCTAGAGGTTTGTGCCGACAGAATCATGAATCATCATGCGGGGTAAATAGGTGGACCAGGTATGACTGTTGAGATTGACGAGTCCAAGTTTGGCAAAACAAAGTACAACTGCAGCCGCTACATCGAAGGGCAGTAGGTCTTTGGCAGCATCTGCCGCCAGACTAAGGCCTACTTTCTTGTTCTGGTAGCACAAAGGGAAAAAGACACACTCTTGCCCATTATACGTGCACACATATTGCCAGGTACACGCATGATGAGCGGCTTGTGGAAAACTTATGATTGCCTAAAAGATGAGGGCTATAGTCATCTCACAGTTAAACTTCGTAGAAAATGAATGTCTGCCAAATTTTGAATTGAAATTTAAATTGTTAAAAAAAATTGAGGGAACCACTCACACTCAAAAGTACGAGACAATGCATTGACATTGACATTGAAAGGGTTTCCATTTGCCAACTGTTGCGGCTCACAAAAATAGAAAACATTTGGTTTCACTCAGTGATTTGGTGGCTTTAGGTACGAGATTCAAGATAAATCCACAACCTGACAATACCATTTTTTTCATAAAATCTAACATGGATTTCACTCCTCAGGATGTGAATTTTTCTATAGTATTGATTCAGTGGCTAATTATGTTGCTCTCATGTGCTCTATTAGTGGAGGACCCATGGTCTCATGGTTAGTGTGTTCATCTCTAGATCAAGCGGTCTGGGCTGGAGCCCTAGGACATTTTGTTTTGTTCTTGGGCAAGACACGTTTCTCTAATAATCTCCAACTTTGCTCAGATGCAGACTTTACCCATGTGCTCTATTTGTTATATGTGAGATGGAGATTTCGTGCCTGCTTTTGTTGAATCTATCTCTAGGGTGAACAATGCAATATACACTGAATAATAATCTGCAAATAACACCTCTAATTGATTTCTGTATGTTCACGCCGGCTTTTAGTCTCATATCACTCCATATTTAATCCTAACTAGCTTCTAGTAAGATTCAACAAATTTGGGGTTTTGTTGGTTCCAACTATGAAGTATACCATCCAGGAAAATATTGGAAGCCGCTTCCTGGATCATGCTGTCCAACAACTAAAGGAAGGGAAAAAGTTTGTTCTTGTACTGGATAACATTGACTGGGAGGTAAAGATTCATGACATGAGATCAGAAAGTCAAAACACCAGTTTTCATGCAGCTGGTTCAAGTCTTGTCTTTGACCACATACCTGACAATGGTCCTCAGAAGTGCGTTGCTGACTGCCAAACGAAGGAGCTTCTCAAGCTTAGTGATGAAGTGAAAAGATGCACATGAGAAAGAGATAAGATCTTCAATGGAAGAATGCTGTGTGAACATTTTCCTGCATTCCTTCTTAGTAGTGTTGTTCCAGCCCAAACACCTTGCCAGTATCAAGCTGAAATGAAGTCAGAGTCATTGGCTGTACCCCTTCCAGTACTCATGAAGGATGAGAAAAAATGTGTGGAAGTAGTTGATGTTCTAGATCAATTCGAAGTTTGGCTATGTGACGTTTACTCAAGAGCTGGCATATGCGCCCCCCCTGACCAAGTACATGTGAATCCTAGTCCCCCCATTGCTGCTCCATCTAGGCCTGATCAGCCAGTTTCACATGTGCCACCTGCCCCACAACCTGATGATCCTTTGGCCAATGTCAAAATTCCTTGCTTTGGGGACCAGCTTACAAGAGTCCGATTTGCAGGTGTGAAAGACTTACGTGCTGGAAGTCATACACCCCAAGACAGGTTTGATCACCTTTACCCCTTCAGGATTGTTGACTGGCATATTAAGAGGAGTTTCCTGAAGGTAAGACCTTTATTACCTAATTGACATTGCAACCAGTGAAAAATCTTGCACCTAACTGAATTTCAGTTACATGTTAGATTGTCTTTCATGTACAGATGCAGGGCTACAACAGCAATATTACAGAGAGTACATTACAGATTCCTTTGTGTTAGTTCAGGTCCTGTTGAATAAAAGGGCTGCAGAATTAATATTATCATGATAATAATATTTGTTAACTAATTGTTTGGAAATTTCTATATTTTAAAATATTCACATGATTTTTTTATATTATATTTTTTCTTCCCTTAAAATTATAGCTGAGTACTTCTGACAGTCAAATAAAGCTTGCATGTATAAATGTTTGTTTGTACATGTGGGGATATGTTTATATCAAAAATATTTTAGTTTCAGAATTAAAAAGGGCTTGAAACTGAAGTGGTTCCTAGAAACTAAAAAGTACAAAGTTAGGTGAAGCAGTATTTCTCTTAATGAAATTTACATTATTAGTAGTATATGTAATAGGGCTACATGCTGTCCAATTTGGAAATAATTGGATGAAAAAAATTCTGAGGACAGCCAAAATTGGACGAGGCCATAGGCTGAGTCCAATTTGGCTGTCAGAGGAATTTTTTTAAATCCAATTATTTCCAAATTGGACAAGCATGTAGTCCTCTTACTTAGTAATTATATAGCTAGTGAGGAAATACAGCTTCGCAAGGAGAACTATGGGAACTGTCTCTGATAAAAAACAGACTGAAATCTTAATATTTTTTTTTATTTTAATTCAGTTTTAAATACATGCTGTAGTCCAAATAGAAATGAATTTCATTATCACAATTGAATTTAATAAATATCATAAATATAACAATACTGTAAAACTTTAAGGTCAAAAAAATAATATTATTTAGAAATTCATTATTTTGAAACTATCCAGTTTTCAATATCAAGAAATAAAAGTGTGTAAAGAAATAACACACACACAATAAAGATGGAAAAGATTAAGAAGAGAATGCAATTAACAAAGTGCAGAAAAAATAAAATTAATTATTTTAGTCTGTACAAAACACGCACACATTAAAAAAGTGCAAAACTACAATAAACACAAGAAAGGTGTAAATTTAAAGTTTTTGTACAGTCAGCAATAGCTAGTCCTCATCTGAGTCTGAGGGTACAGAAGCTCTGATCCTTTTCCATGTACATCGTGGCTCTGTACTTTGGTGAGTTGGCACTGGCATATTAGATAGACCTGGAAAGCCAGGAAATGCACCATAGAAATTCACTGTACCTGTAAAGTTGTTGATTGTACTGAACCTGTTGCTGGAAGAACTGGCTTGAAGGGGTAGTCTATCCTTATTGGAGCTGCTGTTAGCAGGTTGTTGCTGAATATCACTTGTTTCCTTGCATCCACTGATTATATTTGACAGTTCCCTTGCCTGATTCTCGTCATCTCCTTCATATGAATTAAGGCTGAGAATATTACGGTGTCCAGTAACATCAATAATCTTGTCCCTCGGGATACCAGCATTCTTTAGCTTTTGCACACAAGTTTTTCTGCTGAAATGATTGGTAATTTTCTTACCAGTGGCAGCAGTTAAACCTGACTTGACAGCCATGTCTTTCATAAGCTTTCCAATTTTGTGTTCACCCATTCATTGTCTGCTAAACCATACTTGGCCCTTGGGTTTTGAAATAGTTGTCAAGTAGAATGGCTGTCTCTTATTTCTGGTGGTCATCTAGACAGCATTTCTTTGAAAAGCATTACAGGGAGGACATCTTTTGCCGCCAGTCGAAAAACATTTTGGGTTGTACAGCTCTCTGGGCGATCCGGAAACCTCCTTGCCTTGTTTTTGTAGGACCTTCTTTAAAAGTTATGTATTTGACAATGCTGTCAGGACTGGTTATGATGCTGAGATCTTCCACCATCATTGAATAGTGCTCTTGTCTCCCTCGGGGGCCACAGTGTTCAGTGACATTTTTAAAGTTTCAATTGACCAGAGTTTGAGCAGAATGTTTACTGAGCTGACCTGACTGCCAGAGGAATTCTCCGTCTTCTTCATTCAAAGCGTGAGATGCATTTTTTCGCTTTCAGTAACCCTTCACTCTCAATTCTCTTGCTTTCGCCTCAAGTTGTTGCCTTGACTTTAAAAATTCGCGGTCTCGCAAGATGCTGTGCCGTCTTTTTTTTGAATTTCGGCAAAGAAGCGGTAGAGAATTGCATCGAGCCCTTCTGGAGGGATATCTTCAAAACGTCTCACTTCGTTACACTGAAGTTTCCACTCGTTGAAAACGTTCAGCCACGCTTTTGTGCTCTTGGCGGTATTTGAGTTTTCGTTTCTGCTTCTAGGAGTATTAATTTCCTCTTCCTGCAACCATGGAAATCTCTCATTTGTGTTAGAACTGCTAAAGATGAAAATATTTGGCAAATTTTCTTCACTGAACTCCTACGTGTTGTCAACAACAACGGCGACCTGTCCTACTTCAGTGCTGATGTTTGCTCACTGCTGATAACTGATAGCTGTGCTGACAATACTGGATTAACTGACTGCTATATAATTATATATAACAACCAGCCTTGAAATGAAAGAGGATGAGGTGAAAGCAAGTTAAGGCTCCTATTCCATTTTTATGTATCTACAGGTAATCTTTAAGAAGCTCTACAGGAACTCTGGGCGTGAGCGTGGGACTTTGCGATACTTCAGAGAAAAACTGCAGCAACAAAATGTCACCATTGATGTGAAGCATTTTGAAGACTGTGAGCAGCTTTTCCTGACAGTAGGGCAGTGCTTTACTGGGGAAGCACTGGTACAGTTCTTTGGCATGGAAAGCAAAGACAGCCGCATTACCAAAAACAGGCCCCCCATACCACATTTTAGATGTAGGAGACAACAAAACACAGTACTGTAACTCTGTTTTGGACAAATTAATTTCTGAACCAACAAGTGATGATGAAGAAGGTAATCCTGAAGATCCCCAAGACTTAGTTAGGAATTACTCATTGTGTGTCTTGAATTATTTTTTATTGTATTTCGATTTTAAAGATGCTATCAAGGAAGGAAATGGAGAGAGGATTGCAACTTTTCATAAACAGCTTCTGTTGCACTTTAATGCATTGCCAGGATTCAATCAGTATGCCATAGAAATGCTGATTAGTATTGTTCAAAACGAAGTTTTCTTATAAGAAGCTGAGGCCCACCAGTGCATTTGGGCATCCACAGCAAATTGGAAAAGTGGTGCTAGTAAAAACGTTGAAATTGACCTGCTTCAAGAAGTATGGAACAAATCAAGTAAAAAATCAATCCACACAATGGGCCCTAATAAAACAGACAAGGCAATCGAAAATGCTAGTTGAGCATCTGGAGGGCAACAAAAAATTACCAAAAACTTTGTTGCTCAGGTCAACTGAGTGAAACCTTCATCATCACACAGCCACAGATCTGCAGCTGCAGATGAAAGCAAAGTGTTGTTAGATCTACGTATTCTGAAGCCTTTCACCAATAAGCCCGGCAGAATGTTTGACTCTTTCCCTGATATACAGCCTGACCCTCTCTCAACCCTTGACCAAACGGAACTGGACAAGTGGCTTGCACGCCATAAAAAGAATTTGTTATTTGATGCACCACTGGAACACGATGAAGAGGATTTGTAAATACACGTAACAACAACAACAACTTTATTGGCACCCTTCATGATGAGATTCATGCAACTTTGAAATTTGCTGAAGGGAGCTTGTAGGGAGTGGGCTTCGAATTCCGGTCTCGCTGTCAGAACATAATTAGCGATCAATTAACAGGATCATTAACCTTTCATAAATATTGTACAGTTGTTATGATAAGCGACAAGTCCTGCGCAGCATGAGTAAGAAATGAAAAACAGAGGACATGAACTTATATGGCATAAGTAATAGTTAATAAATTACATAATGTATTTCAATGCCCTTTCGCGCGAATATTCAAATCCCCTGTTCATCTTCGGCACGTGTTTGGAACCTCACTCTCTGCGGAGGCAAACTGGTACGCAGTGTCCACGGATTGGTGTTACCGAACGAGAGAATTTATGGCAAGCGAACATTTTAGGCTTTTTAAGAACGATGTTTTGGAAGTATCGATCCATGACATAGTCGATGAGAATGGCGCGCGAGTGAACCCATCCTGGTTTGGTTCGTCGAGAAAGAAAGATCTTGTCCTTGTGGCAACGCTTTTCGGTATCCTAGGCCGAGCCCTACGCCAAAAGAATATAGATGAGGACATTTTTTTAAACTCAAGTGAGTTAAGGTCGATCAAAGAAGGACTGAATTCCCTCACACTTGAAAATATGGCGCGAAGAATTAACTTTCCCGCCATCCTACCTGAGACGCCTCCATCTATGCCAGAGGAAAATGGGAACGAACGTCCGAATGATGTTTCGATAAAAAGCCTCGGAAAATGGACTAACGAAGCACTGCAAGAAGTTGAAAAGATCGTAGGACCTCGACTGAGACTGAAACGCGCGAGAAAGCTTGCGAATGACTGTTTGGAAGTGTTGAGGGAAAATATTACATCGTACTGTGAAGACCTCAGAAAGGTCTTCAGTTATGGACTACTCTACTCTGGAGAAGAAAACAAAGAATTCGTTCGAGAAGCGATTTCTTCTGCCATCATGACAGTGGCCGAAAAGCAAGGAATCAGGAAAGCGTTAACCACATTGCTGAAGGACAATGTTTACAACGAGTATGTAAACTCATTGAGAGTCCCAGACTGGATTCAGCTGTATGTGAAATTGTCAACAAAGCTTCCGAACAATTCTTGGCAAACCCTTCTTAACATCGGCAGAAGTGGGGTAAGTGATTTTACATTCGTAACCATAAAACTGACCTGAATTGAAAGTAAACCAGAAGTTAAATCATAATTTATCATGAAAATAAACTGTGCACCTTTGACGAAATTGTTAAACAAATAAAGACAACTTCTAGGACATTTCCGTTGGACTTCTGAACGTTTTACCAAGCGATTGAAAGTTTACTTTCGGGATGTTACTATACATCAATTCTCAGAACCACAAATTGTTTGAAATTGCTGTAATAGACTTGGAGATAACTCTATCTTGAAGCTCTGTTGTCAGCAGTGAGCTAGCCTGATATTTGAATTTTTTAATATAAGAAAAGTAGAAAAGAAAAGGTATCAGTGACATCAACCATACATGTAATTATCAATTCATTTATTCGACTCCAAGCTAATTTTAGTCTAGCCAGAGTGCTATTCAGGCTAACCAAAGTGCTAAGTAGACTTATTTTTCAACCTGAAACCTGCAAAATATTCCTTACCAAATAGAGATACTGATAATTCATCTGGAGGTTCCTTAGCTTATGCAATTTATTCATTTTACAGAAAGCTATTGATGCTGGGCTTTTGCTGACAACCAATGAGATTCAAGCTCAAAAAGATCTTGTCTTTGCTGTTACAAGAAGAACATTCCAATTAGAGCCCCTTGATCAGACCATACGTGGGTATGGCATCAGTTTAAAGATGGCTTTGGCATGGCAAATCAGGCAAACCCGCCTACACCAAGGCAATACCTCAGAGGTTCTCAAGTTCAATTTGAAGATTGATGGACGACCTCTTGCAGGTGTGTTCTGTTTCCTTTATGACAAAACTTATTAAGAGTTGTGTATTTTTTGCAATGTATAATGATCCTAAACAAACTGAAAAGTGAGAGCTTTAATGATAAATTTAGGTTGAGAAAATAAAAACACTTATGAAATACATATGAATAATTTTATCACACACACATTAATTCTCTCAAACTTTGCATCATGGAATATATTAAGCATGTATGCACCATCGTTGTTTATTATAAATATATAGTCAGACAGATAAACAGTACATCAGTCAGTCTATCTTTTTTTTTCGTGGAAGTCAGAAAAAATAAAGCTAACTAGGTTCTCGCAAACATAACTTTTTTTGGTGGAATTCATATATGAATTTTTTCATATAAAACTTCACATCATAACTTGGTATTTTAAATACAACGTAGGAAGAGAGCAAGTATCCGTTGGAGTTGTTCCAATTGATTTAGCAGCTGCAGGAAAAGGTACAAAGGGTTGTCAGAGTGCTTTGGCAGTCTACCCCATTGCTATTGCAAACTGTGCCAAAAAAAGGTATGTTGAAATTAACAGTTTATACAAAAAGTGGTGAAGACAGAATGCATGTGCTTCATGGACAAAATTGTTTTATTTTTTCCTAACATGACAGTTCTGATTCTAATTTGTTACTGCAAACTTCAGTTGTAAGTACTCTATTTTGTGGGTTTTGCAGGAGTGAATTGAAAAAACTAATAGTTTGATTGAATGAAGAAAAGAAGATCCTTAAAGATGAGGGTATCACTGTAGAGTGTTAAGTGGCATTTATAGGTATATTCAACAAGACGAGGAGGTTTCTGTCAATAGGTTGATTATAACAAGTCACAGTCAGTACTGATAGCTACCTTACATAAAACCATCCAGTTTTCCCTTTTAATTTGAAATAACAGAGCTGTTATTAAGTTTTAATAGTCACCTGTAGCCTTATTCTCTGCACATGTAATACACTTGTTACTTTGTAGCTGAGTTCTATAAACAATAGACAATTTTACCCATAGCATCAAGGGAAAACCAAGCATGCTCAGCTGTAACAGGTGGTATTGGTTATGGCCCTTAATGACAGCCTGGGAAACCATATTTTGGTTGGTGTCAGTGGAAGGTTTTGAGACATTTTTAGCTCTAGTGTATTTGGGATGTCAAAGTGTTGTCAATGTTATGTGCACTGTACAGAGAATAGTGATGTTATAACAGTGGAATTTAGTAGTGTGAAGGAAGTGAGCAATTATGATTGGACCTGTGATTACATGCACTGACTTGATTGAGTTTTACAAGTGTGGTGTAATGATAGAAAAGAATAGCTAGAATGTATTGTTATAAGTAAAGGGTTTTAATGGTGAATATACATGTTGATAATTAACACTACTTCAGTAGGGTTATATCATTGTTTTGCAGTGACACTTGACTTGAAATGCCTGTATCTGCTTCTTGAGAAGCTCAATGATGAGAACTTCGTACTGGCTGGATCTGGAATTGACATTGAATTCTGCTTCTCATGTCATGCTCTTAGGGTATGTGCTTCATGACACTCATGTTTGAAGTTGTAATATCAGTTCTGTGTTGATTGATCTTTTACCATAATTTGAACTATATTTTTATTCTTTTTGGCATTTTAAAAATATAAATTAATCACTTCAGGGCACTAGGGTGTTGAAGTCAAAATACATAATGGGTTATGTGCAGTATTATTCAAAAATAAATACTTTCTAATTTTTACTAATTAAGAAGTGGATGATGGCCCTGATTAAGCAACACTGAATGGCTATAATTGCATCTCCCAACAGGCCTGCAGAGCACTGGGGTGGTTCATATGATGAAGTTTGCCTGACCTGCATCCAAACTAAGGCAAATATTGGGAAGTGAGTAGATGGTATATTAAATACGATCAGCAATGCCAACAGTAATATTGTTTTCTACAATTGTTTTTGTCCAAGTTATTGACAATATAAAACTTGATTTTTTCTTATTATCTAAAGGATGAAATAATGTTTTCACTTTATTTTTTTAGATGGTCAGGAATTCGAGATGATCTCTTGTTTTTATTAGATGAGGATCTGTGCAATGTCTCACTGTGTGCCCTTCATAGTGAAATGAGAAATACTGAGCAACTGTTGGGTTCCCTAGGGCTGTTTTCCTACAGATGCAGTACACTCAAAGAATGCAATAAAGCCATGAGCAACTATGGCCCTGAAATATCAAGGGCACATGACAGAATTAAGTAATGTTCCACGTAAGAACTAGGCAAAGCAAATGTATGGAATGTGAAAAGGTGCTAAATATTAAAATACTAACTCATTAAAATGGAGCCCGCTGATTGGCTGAGAACTCAAAAAACGTGAAAAATTGACCAAGAAATAATTTTTTTTGGTATTTTTTCAATAGTTTTGTTCCCAGATTCCTTTTGTCTGTTTCTACCGATTTTCACTGTTGTGGCATATGGGGAACTGGTACTAATGGATGCCCACGCGCGATTGTTCATGGCCGCCATCTTGGATGTGTGATTTTCGGTGATCTATCAACCTGTGATTTCGCTTCTTTGCTAGCAGTTTCTGTTGGCAGTCTTTACGAAAATAGTGTATTTTGGCTATTTGTGAGATTTATCGAGTTCAAAATGGTGTAAGCGTTGTATAACGCGTCGGAATATGCCTCCAAAACCCTCTTGTTGCTGCCCGCAACATGCTGCTTGGGGACATGCGGACGACTCTGCAAATCTCAGAATAGCGACAGAGAAAGAAATACATTTGTGTGGAGTAAATAGTGATGGTCAACACAACAACCGGAAAAGACGGATTTGTATTTCTTGCAGAGAACGCTTTCAACTGGAAAATAAATGCGACCAGCTTCAGGTAAGCTAAACTTCTACATTCCTGTTTGGGCTTACAGGTACTAAAGGCAAGCAGATCAATTTCTTATTCCTCGCTCATCAATACACATTATCCGCTGGCGATTCATTCACAAATAATCGCAATGTTCTGGGTGGTATGCACGATTATTTCCCCTTGAATTATAGTGCAGAAGTGCTTAACCTTTTCCTAACCCCTTGCATTTTTTCCTTACTATATTTCAGAAAACAGTTGACAATATAAATGAGAACAACCAGATCTTAGAAAGCATGGTTTTGACGTCAACTGTTCCAGTTTGTGATAGTCAAACTCAAACAGATCCAAGCACCTCATTTGTGTCTACCACCAGCCAAGGCATTCAGGTTGGAGAGTTTCCAAACAGACCATACCAGTCATATGAGTACAGAAAGCAGAGTGAATTGCGGACTGAACTCATTGAGAAAATCCTTGATTTGCTGAATATCTATGTACATGGGGATAGTCTGGCCTTGCCCAACCTAGTTCAGGATCTCCTTCTGTCTAAAAAATGGTCCACAACCTTTCGTGTACCAAATAGCAAAGATGATTCATCTGTACAGGATAAGGTACTGCATTCCATTGTGAAGGAATACCAGGAGTGTAAGAATAAAGAAGCCAATAGCCAAATAAGAAAGCAAGGCAGAAAGCTAAATCACGCTATCAACATTTCAGAGACATTGGCAAACAGCTCAATAGCATTTCAAGGTAACACCCCTGATTGTTTTAGATCCCGAACAGAAGCAGCATGTAGCATGGGAAGAGTTGTCTGCTATTCTGCTGAGAGAAGAAGGCTCCTGTCTATTGTTGCCTGGGATTATCCCGAAGTATTCTTGACTAAACTTTTTCAGTGCTCCAAGAGCACAATTACAGCCGCAAGAGTTCACAGCATCTTGTTTGGTAGAGGAGGAGTACCCCCCACATCTTTGAAATTTTCTCGCCAGTGTGTCTCCCGAGAAGTACTTGATCAGTTGGCTGATTTCCTCTTGAGAGATCATGTGTCAAGGCCATCATCTTGCAGAAGTGTGGTAGTTGGAGGAGAGGAATGCCCTGTATGATACTGGCAAGATTCCATAAAGCAGTTAGTAAAGCAATATCTATTGGAATTTCCTGATGGGGTAAAGAGAAGCTACATTTATGCCCATATGCCAAAGAATTATCGCAGCAACACCCTGCTGGCCGGCCTCTGCAATCTTTGTGAGGACTTTGGGTTTTCAAATTTTACCAAGTTAAGAGAACTTGTGCAGAACATAGCTTCCGACTGCCCACATGAGGACCTTGGCAGTATTATGAAGAGGATTGCACTTCTGCAGTGTTATCTCAAGACTAAATTCTCTCACCAGGTACTTTTTACTCCCTTATTCTATTTTTAAAATAATCCATGTGCCTGAGTTTTCTATTTGCTAAAAATGAGCAGGCATAGCCAAGCTGACTTTTGCTATTATAAAATGAGGGCAAATAATACATTTTTTGCAGATACACTGAGTTATAACAGTCCAAAACCCTCAATAATCAAGGGTACAGACAAAACAGATTTCAAAAGATTTCAAAGTGGCTTAGATTTTGCTGAAGAAAATAACTACCTTAAAATTTTTAGTTCTGATACATACATGTAATACAATCTTTGGGTGACAACAGGATATGAAAACACATTTAGCATACTTGTATATGTATCTGTATGTTTAAGCATTTGACTTATAGCTACTTGTTGTTCTGGCCATGGATTTACCTCACATAAATGTTCTACAATAATTATTAATTTGTTGTTCAGCAGCCATTGACTGAATGAAACTCGGAAGACATTGAAGAAACTTGATCCCTTACAATATCAAATTGTATACTTTGTAGTTTGCAATATGTGGACAGAGATCTAAACAAATATCCACTGTTTTGAATTTGCCATTATTTGTGTTTCGTTAGGTACAGAGACATTCAAGTTGTCTAGAGTTGTGCATGAATCATGCATTTCAGTCATGTAACAGTGACCATAATGAGGAATGTACCGAGTTTAGAACTGTTTATGACATCCACACAAGAATGTCTGCTGCCATTGCTACATCTCCAGCCAACAAGCAGCAAGGCTATAAAGATAACCTGGAGGAGTTTTCGAAGACCTTTTGGGATTACATTGCCCACATTCTTAGGACAAAGCACCAGGGTGATTATTACAGGTGAGTTAGTGTCTGTTGTGAATTTTGTGCTTTTGTTTTATTTCTGTTGAGTTTGCATTGTAATTACTATGACTAATAAATGGATGTAATGTAGAAATTGTTAGAAAATGGAACATCTATCAGGGAAAACAGCACAATTTCACTTTAACTTTTCCAGGATTTTAAGAATTTTTTTATCAGACTTATCTATTGATAACAATTCACTCCCTCCACTAGTTTTGTGGTACTTGTTTGTTTATTTGTGTCTCCCTTAAATCAGTCCCTTATGTTTTCCATGAGTATAATATAATTCTAAATATTTTTGTTATAGGTATGTTTTGAAGAATCTTCAGCCAGGAGAAACAGTGGTTATTGTCGATTATAAAATGAAACTAGAGCTTGGTATGCATGCCAGGGAAATCCAGCGAGACTGGTATGGAAAGCGTGGTGTTTCACTCCATGGCTTCTATGTTATTGCACAAGTTGGTCCTGGAGAAAGGCGAATTGAAGTTCTTGATGTCTGGAGTGAAGATACCAAGCAACATGCCTGGTTTACTCAAAGTGCCCTTCATGTTGGGTTTGCCTGGGTGGAGAAAGTTTTTCCAAACTTTCGTGTCTATCTGTTTTCTGGTTGGTACACTATAGTTTCTTTTCATAGATTTGGACATTTACTTCTAATGCTATTATACCTTTTAAAAGAATCAGTAAGGCAAGCTTGTTTCTCAGCTGAAGGGCCTTACAATGATAATAGTTTATTTCTGCACTACTCTGTAAGTTGGTCTGCAGGCGGGCCAGTATGTGTACCATAAGGCCACCATGCCACCGACATTGCATGTAAACTGATGGAATAGTATTTCAATGTTTCTGGCATGCTATTTCAGGAGCCTCTTTTTATCAAAAGGTTGACAAAGATCTCACTTCTATTAACCAAAACACCGTTAAAAATACGATTAACGAACTC
>OMLO01002502.1_pt1 | contig 14892 bp, 13 predicted proteins | sample 1674811 | NCBI WGS metagenome assembly OMLO01 (sample SAMN06265003, study PRJEB25207) | coral metagenome | isolation source: Coral host | place: Mexico:La Bocana,Puerto Morelos, Mexico | collected 2008-11-13 | reverse complement strand
TGACATTTTATGATCATGACTGGATTGGTTCATGATATCATGCATGGTCAAGCCTCAAGGCTGTTTGACATTTTATGATCAGGACTGGATTGAATCATGATGTGTTCCAATACAAAGTTCTTCATGCCTGCTGGCTGTCCTCATATCAAGCCATTGATCATGTTAAAGCTTTGTGACTTACCTTGAAGAACTTCAAACTCATGAAAAGTACATACATATTCTTTCAATGAATGCTTTCTCAGAATCATTTATAATTTACATGTTTTTTTGCAGCATGTCTGGAAAGAAAAGGATACAATATATGACTAGTCTCAGCATTCAACTTTAGATATTGTGCAGTTTTTGACTTTTGTAGATCATGTCTGATGGCATACCACTCCCACCTGAGAGGGCTTCCAAATTGAGGAGGCTTGAAGCCTTGAGAAGGGATAACCCCCATGTGTCAGCATCTGCCTTATCAGCTTTGCTAGAGGACATTGAGCAAAATGGAATGCCTGACCTCACTGGAAAAAAGCATGTCAAAGAGGCAAGGGACTACACACTGGATCAACATAAAGCCTATGGTCCAATGTTGGAAACAGTGCAGTTGGTCAATATGGATGGATCCTTTCAAGACATGGTGGTGGTCAACATGTGTACTTTGTTACAAGCAATGTTTCAAATGGATGGTGGAATGACTTCCTTGATCAAAAAAACATTTTTGAAAACACCCCCTAGTGTGGAGTCACCATGGCATCTCATATACTATTCAGATGAGGTGGTACCTGGCAATGTCCTTTCTGCTGATGTCAGCAGGAAGGTTCAATGTGTATATGTAAGCATCATGCAGTTTGGCCCCTTGGCCTTGTCAAGAGAGGAATCATGGATGTGTATACTTGCCAAAAGGTCAAGTCAGGTAGCTCAGGTTGCATCAGGGATGTCACAGGTTACAGCCAAGGTGTTGCAGCACATATTACATCACCCACTATGTGATACTGTGACTCAGGGGGTCCTTTTAAAAGACTCCAATGGCTCCAGGGTCAGGTTGTGGATATCTTTGGGTGCCTTTTTACAGGATGGCTCAGCTCACAAAATGGTATTCAATTTGAAAGGGGATGCAGGTACTAAATTCTGTGTCTTCTGCAAAAATTTGGTATCCCAGAAAAGTGGTCTAGTTGATGAAGCTGGAGATATCTTAGTTGCAAGTTCATGGGACCTGGCTTCCATCCAGCAGGCCACTGATGAGTCTTTGAGAGAAACAGTGTCCAGGTTGGATATCAAACATAACACCCTCAACAAGAAGGACTTTGCTTTATGGCAACAAGCTGTTGGAATGAATTACAATGCACATGACCTCCTTCATTGTGAGGAACTTTTATCTGATGTGAGACCTATTTCCCAACTCATTCATGATTGGATGCATTGTTTCATTGTCTCTGGCTGCTATCAAACAGTTATGTATTTGCTTTTGTCAGCATTGGAAGAACAGGTTGATACAGACATCTACCAAGTGTTGGGACTTTGTATCAAACAGTGGAACCAACCACAATCCAAAAAATGCAGCTTGGAGAAAATCTTTGAAAAGAAAAGAAAAGTTTCCAACAAAGCTGCTGCTACTTTCAAGTGCACAGCTTCTGAAGCATTGGGTTTATTGCCTTTGGTATCATATTTTCTTTTCACAGTGGTGATCCCACATGGTCATTGCTTGGCAGAATGCAATGCTTATTTTGCATTGGCTGATTTGATTGAACTGATCCAACTAGTACCTTTGGGGAAGATATCACCAGACTCAATTGCAGAAAGCTCCCAAATTTTTATTTCAAAGTGCCTTGATGCCAAGTGGGAGTGCAGGATGCACACAAAGTTCCACTGGTGCTTACACATGGCTGGACACCTCCAAAAACACAGGGTTCTTCCCAGCTGTTTCGTCCAGGAGAGGAAGCATAAGGTTGTGAAGCGACACTTGGTCTTAAGGTCTGCATAAAATGTTCTTTGTTGCTTGTTGGTGTTTGGTGAGTTATACATGTTTGGTTTGTTGAATTCTTTGAGGGTTGGAAATGTGTTGTCTTTGACTGTTTCAGGATATGCATCTTCTATCAGCAATACCACCTCATTTGAAAAAAGTGTCCTATCAGAAGTGCTATGCCATGATTTATCAAAAACAGCTGATGCATCTATTTTCAGTGAAACAGCAAGATTGGAGCACAAAGGAAGGCCAACCAAGAGCACCCAGCAGGTTGTTTCCAGGTTTCTGCACCCACTGAGTTCTTCTTCTATTTACAGTTGTTTCAGGGCATACATGGAGCCTGCTGGCCTTTGTTCAAAAAATGATGTGGTACTTTTACATGGTGAAGATCTTCAAGCTTGCCAGGTTTACTTGCATGTTGAAGTCAATGAAATATGTTGGTCTTTACTTGGCTGCTGGAAATTTCTTGAGAAAGATTCCAGTGGTTGCCATGCATCTTTTGAAAAAACATCAGATGCAGTGTTTCTTCAAACAAGTGCAATTGCATGCACTGTACCATATATGCATTTCAGAGGTGACATTTACAAAGTAATAGTCCCAATTGACAGAAGGTAAATTGCAATGGTCAAGACATGTTTGCCCCAACACTGAAAAAGTGCTATAGCTGCATGCCTTTTAGATTTGGAATGTCTAAAAATCAAAGTAAGATATCCATATGTCAAATACACATTTGGCTATGTCTTTCAATTTGCATATTATTAAATCCTGTGATGGTGATGATGAGTTCAAACATTCCTCTCATGCCAATATCTCAAGCCATTTTTGGCTACATGCATACATGGTGCTTTCATGGCATGCAATGTTTATTTCTCAAGCCTTTCTTGGCTATCAACATGCTGCTTCCATGACATGTAAGATTTCTTTGGTCAACCCATTGCTTGGTGCACTTGTTTTGTTTTTATGGCAGTGGATTTTACTCTTCAAGCCATTTTGGCTACATATATATGTAATTTTCATGGCATGGTCATAGGTGTTTTTCAATATTCACTGATCTTTTGTGTCAGTATGTTTTCATCACTTATCACTTCAATGCTGCAAAAGATTATTGCCCAAGCTCCCATCTTGCAAGATTTTTACTCACCAAGCTTTGCAATGCCATACCTGAGTTATTGGCATCAACCAAAAGGGAACTGGACTACCCATTGGCTGGAGGTTGGTGCATTCAAACTGAGGTCTGATGAAGCCTACATGTGTTTCTAGGTGGTGGTTTCAAATGTTTTTTATTTTCACCCCTACTTGGGGAAGATTCCCATTTTGACTAATATTTTTCAAATGGGTTGAAACCACCAACTAGGTTTCCTATGGTGGTGCAAGAAGCTGAGAAGGAGGTTGTGGTTCCTGAAGTTGCACTTTTACTCCAAGTTCCACAATAGCAAAAAGGGCATCCTTCAATTTGACTGTGTACCAATGAAGTTGGTGAAGTCAGTCCAGTCCAAATTCAGGTGAAACTTGTTTGCTGGCAATATCCAATGCAAAAAATGCATTTTCCAGGTGGCTGACTTGGACAAATAAGAGCATGCATGCAAGAAAAAAAGAGTGAAAGTGCGAAATCAAAGCTGAAAAGCAAGGGTATACATGAAGGCTATGGCCAAAAATGAAATAACATTCATTTAAAACCTAAACAAAGTCCAATGTGAGTGTTTTTACTTGTGCATTTTTACATGTTTGGCCATGACTTTGTGTTGATGTTCATGTTGGCACACTTTTTCAAGCCAATTAGGCTAATTGCATGCATGTTTGGAAACAAATCAAGCCACTTGGGCTGAGTCATGTCTTCATGCTGTAATCTATACTTTTTGTCCATTACATGGTTCTTTATTCCATTACATGTCAAGCCTGTGGGGCTGGTTTTCATGTGCATGTTGTATGACAAGGACATGCACCACTTGCTTTGCATGTCAAGCCCATGGGGTCACTTTCAAATTCCAATTTGGGCACTGCATTTGAGGCCAGCAAATGCCTCTTGTATTTAAAAACAAAAACATTTTGAAGAAAATGAAAAATTATTTCAAAAAAGGTTCAAACAATACCATAAGTATTTTGATTCTTATTGAAATCAAAACAAATATCTCAAGAATATATTATTGATTGTTTTTCTAACATGACATGCTACAATGCTAGTATAACCTGTTTTTTATTTATATTGTTGGATGATTCCATCCATCATTTCCCAGAAAAGTCATCCATAATTCTGACCTAGCTAACCACTTAGCTAAATTAGCTAACCACTTAGCTAACTCATAGCTAACCACTTAGCTAATTGGTTATCATAAGTACTTAGCTAACCAGTTAGCAACTCTTGTAAACTTTATAAACTAGCCTGTAAACCATAGCAAACAGTAGCAAACCCACGGCTCATCCCAGCACTGTGCGACTTGTCGTTTTCGTTTTTGATTCGTGGCGTTGCTTTAAAATTTTAAGCTTCGTTGAGGTATATTATGTCAAAGATATATTTGTGTATACCGGCGATCTATGTACATATATATATATATATGCATATATATATATATGTATAGTTGAGCCGGGTCCTCTACCACCAGCCGATGCATATATATATATATAAATAAGCGGACTGCATTATATGCGTTCTGCGTTTCATGATGTGTTTTGTTACCCCTAGACTTTGGGATAAGAGATGACTTGATTCAAGACTGCCTTAGTCTTACGGTGTGTACAGGTATCTACTCGTCATTGCATGGAGTCATCCATGACTCGGGAGGCGTGACCAGATACCTGTACAGTTGTATGCATGTACTTACATGACTATAAATGTTTGTGTGTGCTGCAGCCATGGGCCATGTCTGTCATTTCAAGGCTTCACTATATGATTCGATCGCTAATGTAGAAGGAGTGAGCTTCCGCTGACATAGCACTGTCACAAGTAAAAGAGCCCAAAATATCTTTGCACATGGCACAGATGTACTTGCTGTTCGCCCACAACAAGCAAATTAAATACAATTCTTGAACACACCTCTACCACCACCAGCACCACCCATGAATGTAGGGGCCCTATACAAATTATCTACCTCCACCATGGGAAAGTAAGTGCCCAACACAAGGGTTTTGGTAATTTGTTTCGTAGCAACCTCATCCACCCCCTGTTGTTGCAATTTGTTGGGTTCAACTTATGAAGATTTGCTGGTTCCGTGTTGCTTTTTGGTTGCAGTTTGCTGCTGGGTTCGACGTATGAAAATTTGCTGGGTTCTTACAGTTGCAATTTGCTGTGCGGTTCAGTCTTAAAATGCAAATTTGCTGGATTCATTGTGTTTCTAAATTTTAGGCTGCAATTTGCTGGCTTCAACTTTTCAGCACGAATCTCAGCAAATGATGATTAAATCCAGTTAGACTGAGACAAAATCATATCATGATGAATGAGTTGATGGGTGTTTGATGAAAATCCACTGGCATTCTTCAAGTTTTTTCTTAGTCTTAGTATATAGTGATGATATAGTGGACTTACAGTTGGAAGTCGGAAGTCATTTGGTAGTACAGACTCTAGACTCTAGACTTCAAAGTAAACATTTACTGCAATTCGACCTGGTCGTGCTCTTTCTACTGTGGCAGGTCACAGCTATGAGGACGGCGTGAAAAAAAATCTTAGTGTGCCTATTGTTATGGATCCTGCAGTATGGGTACAACACAGAGTTCTATGGCTCTATGGATGGCAAATAATATTGATGGAAATGATGATGACTGAGATGTGAGCATGCTTGGATTTAGTTATTTTAACGATGTTCTCATAAATTGTAAACCATTTTTTGCCGTTTGGAACCAATATTTTTGAAGGTCCAGTGTCCAGTACTTTGACCACAGATTTTGCTGACATCCGATTGGCTCAGACTGGCAGACTGCATCACATGGTCAAAACATTTCATGCTGCCAAAATTTCGCAAGTGAATGTGAGAACCAGGTAGTTCAATCTTGAAAGTAATTTGATGAAAACCATGAGAAATACAACTAAACTTTGTATCATTTTGTTTTATTCTTGTGCTGCAGACATGCCTGTTTGGTGGGCAAGGGCATTGAACAAACACGTTGGAGCGCTTGGGTTGCAGCGCCCCAACTTGGAGAGACCTGTGACCCTTGTTTCATCATGCTCTGGGTGCTTTGCAGAAGGATGGGTTTTGGAGGACTGGTCAAGTTTTTCTGCTTCAATTTGTGCCTTTCACTCTATGACTCTATGACTCATTTCTCCTGATCTTTGATGAAAACGTATTCACATGTCACATGTATGCTGTATGCTTTTTTCTTTTTCATATTGCGATAATGAGTGTAGAGTGCTGTGTGTAGTTGTGTGATGACAAGCTGTGACAAGCTGACCATGACGTTATTATTAGTTAGTAACTTAGTAAAGTAGTGATTAGTGACGAGTGAGACTAGTGACTATGACCAGGATGTGACTCTAGATTCTAGATTCTTTAGGTCGTTCTGTAGACTCTGAGATTGTATATTATTTGTTTTTTAGTAACATAGTAAACTAGACCTTACTGATGGCCACATTTCCAAGAGTCAAAGGCCCACTCTTCTTTTGGGCAGAAATCAGGTCTCCTGATTAAGCATTTGTTGCAACAAACAGATTCTAATCCAAGAGCTTACAAGCAATTTGTTTCAGGAGCTGGAGATCCCTTTTCCGTGCGTTTCCATCTCAGAGAAGTCCGCTGCCTATCAAGCATTCATAGAAGCAAACTTTCCTGACCGCATTGAGCGTGCTTACAGGACGATGGCGGATCAGATTTGTGGTGAAGGGTGCTTGAAACATGTTGGCTCTGGAAGGAGATGTGGCAATCAGGGTCAGCGCCAGAGTCCTCGACTAGCAGTGTTTGGGACACCATGCGACCCGTTTTCAAAACAGAGGTCAAAGCGGTGGTGTGATGGCTCAGTAAAGGCCCATGGAGATTTTGCCACGACATTCCAGGATGTTTACCAGCTTCTTGAGGCGGAAGAGCCACTGATCACCATCATGGAACAGGTCGATGGCTTTGACATGCCCTTCAGTAGCACAGATAGGCAATCCCCGCGGGAAAGGCCAGCCAAGGGTGGTTGTGGGATTACAGATTATTCTTGTTTTTATTTTGATGTCTCTCTAGTTATTTTGCTAGTCACGTCACTAGTCACTAGTTACTAGTCACTAATCACGTCAAGTCAAGTCACCAGGAGTTAAGACTTCTACAAATGCCATGTGTGCACTTGAATTCAGGGCCAGCATCCAAACATGTTGAGACCACAGCAGTTGATGGCACAGGTTCTTTCAAGGGCTCTCCTCTTGCAATTTCATCCATGGTGGCTACCTCATCGTGACCTTACGACTATCAGCGCACCATTGCGCAAAAATTTACAGAGAGAGGCGGGAAACTGAGTCAGAAGTCAAAAGTTTTTTTCTGAACTCATGTGATCACATTACCAGCCACGACTGGAAAACTTAGTTCATTGAGAATCATTGAGCTTTGCTCCTCCCTCTTTCATTTCAGGTGTGATCGTCACAATGCCATGATGCCAAGGACGTTCACTCGACTCTACTGACTGACTGTGCGCTTGTGTTTTTGCGGTCCATCAGGCTCAATGGAAGGCATCACAAACTTTTAAATATTGAATTGGTGAAATGCGGATGTGACATAAAGCAATGGCCGGCTGGATCAATGTACATAGTATTGTACAAACACATCCCAGATTTGGTGGTATGGAAAGTTATTTCAACTGCCATGGCAAATGACCTAACAGACTCAGACCGACCTCTTTGTTGTAGCCACAGGAACAGGGTGGAGCAAACTGTTTTGATGTGTAACTTCTAACTGATATATGACATAGGAGCATGGCGGCTGATTGCTTGACGGCATTTTTTCTTTACCCAGAGGGAGCTGCTGGCAATGATCAAATCCAAGCGTGGTCCTGGTCGGCCAAAGGGAACATATGGCAGTGGCTTTTTGAGGAACGCAATAGCGCAAGAACAGAACAATGAAGCCTCATCCAGCAACCGAGCTGGACGGCCTAGGAAATCTCTTACTGACAATGTTGACCCTGGTGCTGTGGTTGATGAGGCCATTGATGTTGGCGCGAGTTTTCACACAAGCCCCTTGCAACAGATGGTTTTGAATTATGCAGTCCAACAGGCCAAAATAGAAGTTGCTATTGAAGAGGATGAAAGACACAATCCTGCTAGACATATTTTGATGGAAGACCGTGAGATAATGTCAGAACGGGTTGCGCGTGATCAGTTCACTAATGAAGATTTGCGACAGGTCGCATCAACGATTGTTGAGTCTACCGGATTGTTTTGGAGAAACTTGTGCAATCGCATTGTTGTATTACTTCAGCCTGGGTCCGGATGGAGAGGACTTATGTTTGGAGTGGCCAGGCGATACGACGAAACACCACTCAGCTTGCGAATTGCAGAAACTGAGCTAGCAAAGGATTCACGCAAGCCTTCCAAGGACCTGGACCAAACAGTAGCATTGCTCCCTGTTCATGACCCTTGTACAGAAGCTGCCAACAAATATTTTTCAGGACTTTCTGCTACTACAGCCTCTGCTGGTAAAAGGGGGACCAGAGGGATTGGGAGGACCAAGACTACCTGCAAAGTGATGCAGTCAGAGCTTCATGTGCATGCACTTCTGTGCCACGAACCATCGGGTCAATTTGTCAGGGTCGGAGGAAAAGTGCCTGTACCTCTACAGTGTTTGGAATCAACAAAAGCCCACCAGATTGCCCAGAGCCAGATGAATGTTTTGGGGGCGCTGCCCAACTTTTGTGAGATGACACGGCATTTTGACATGTGTCATTTTTTGACTTGTACTGACCGATATGGTGCAAATTTTGCAGCAGAAAGACATGTGAAGGCGAAGCATCCTGGTTTTGGGTCAACAAATACTACTTGCCATGTGCATGAACTGTCCTCATGTGAGAAGGTTTTGTCTGACATCACCGCAGGACATGTTGGTGGCATGGTCTCCTTGGGGCTCGCGATGAAATAAGCGGGAAGCGTACAGGAATTGAGACAGATCCTGTACACCATCCTGGCCAAAGATTTGCAAATCTTAGTAGGTCCACCTGTGAACGCAGATCACCGAGAACATATATACGACATCTTCTTGCCATTGGATCCATGTCAGACAGTGGTGGGGAAAAAGCAGGAAACTACTGATGCTGCTGGTGGTCACCTTCAGCACGCATTGCGGCGGACCTGCCTTAAGCACTTTCTCAATGGAAACATCCAGGATGAAAGTTGTGTGCAACACTTTTGCTGGAGCCCAGTTGACCGGCAGGAACTGCTGGCGCAGATGAAGCTCTATTTGGTGCCAGCTCTGTTGCCAAACCGCTGCCCAGTCCTGAACCGGTCGAAATGGCTGGGGGCTGAGATGACATACTCCTGGATTGGCATTCTGCTTTTGCACCATGGTTTGTTATCAAAGCTGATGCTGGCATGGAAAGGAAGGGCGCATCCAATTCCAGTCTCTCCAGAAAACATCTCAGATGGACCTGCACCTGGGCCTGGACTTGGACCACTTTGGCAAGGGTGCGGAAAAGTCGCTTCAAAGTATGTTCCAGCAGCAGGTCCCACAACATCGAAATTGGATTTGGAAGCGAGGCCACTGGGTGCAGGCCCCTTTGGTGAAAATCCAAAGGATGATGATGATGATGATGATGCTGCAGCCCTTGCAGGGTCTGGCTCTGACAACGAATTTGTTGCACCTCTTTGTTATGATCCTGTGACAGGAGACATTGACTGGCACGAATCCAACAAGGCCAATATTGGTAAGGCCAGAGCGTTGAAGTTGGCCCTGGTGCGCTTGGACAGGCACCCGACTGGTGCAGCAGAAGAAGAAGATTTGAAGGCTTCTGTGTCCGTGCTTGAGTGGTCCTGGCACGAAAAGATGCAGATGTTGCTGGAGAGCTCAGAGATGGGAAAAAAGGTGCAAGATTCTTTGCACCTTTGTGCCAGTCAGATGTTTGACCAAGCAGCTGAATTGCAGCAAGAACTTGCAAAGGCCACCTTGCAGCAGCATGACCCTGACTGTGATTCAAGCTGGAAGGCCGGCCTGGACACCAATGCCGATTTGAAGACTTTGTTCCAAACCACCCAGGAAGAGAAGAACGTTTGCAGTGTGGATGGCGAGGCTGTTGAACTGGCGGTCAAAAACTTGACCAAGGCCAGCTTAGCGGCTAAAGTGTCGGGTTGATTTTTGACTGGCTGTGGCACAAAGAACTTTTGCGCAATCATGAAATGAATTCAATGTGATGTTGTTCATTCAGGAAATGTGGTTTCACGGCCATAGAGACACTCTACGCAGCAAACGCAGCCTTTTCATATGATTCTACTTTGACCCGCATTTATTCTATATTTAATATTTAATATTTAATTTTTCCAAACTGTGACCAGATACGTGTACAGTTGTATGCATGTACTTACACGACTATATATGTTTGTATGTGCTCCAGCCATTTCTGTCATTTCAAGGTTTCACTAGATTATTCGATCGCTAGTGTAAAAGGAGTGAGCTTGCACTGACGTAGCATTGTAACAAGTATAAGAGCCCAAAATATCTTTGCATGGTAGCGGAGCTGGAGTTCTGAGATCCAGCATCAACAACTGTGAGTGTCTCAGCCGAACTGTTTCAGCTCGGGCAAGTTGTCAGATATGTGTTATCCACTTGTGAGTGGGGCTAGCAATTTGCTAGGTGAAATTTCTACTGCATTGGATGGGGGAATTAAGACTGAGAATGAAGTGAACATGGATGCTAGTGCTGGAATTTCCATGGGATCACGCAGAGGCCTTGGAAAGGCTAAACATGTTGATACTCATACTCAATTTCATTGGGTACAAGAATGCTCGGCCCAGAGGAACTTTAAGATTAAGAAAGTTGGAACCAACGACATGTTGGCAGACGTGCTTACAAAACCTGTTCCTGAAGCAACGATGAACAAAACACCTCTGAGTATGAACTTTCACTTTCTAGATGGACAGCATCCATTGTCACTTAAGAAGTAAATGGCTTGAGTCTGGCTACTACTTTGTGGAGAAGATGAACTGAGAGTCTCAGCTTGGTGTGTACAGGAACCCTCAGCTTCGGCATTCTCAACTGCTGCGACTTTCTTACCTCCGTGCTTAGACTTGCCTCCTTTGTCTTTTCCTTTTCCCTTGTAATTCCATGACTGATTCCAATTACCTTGATTCCAATTGTTCGGATTCCAACCTTTTCCATTCTGGTTCCAAGATCCTTTACCTTTGTCTTTTCCACCTGTGCCTTTTCCATTCTTGCCTTTTCCGTTCTTACCTTTACTCCAATCATTCTTACCTTTTCCTCTGGATTCTTTTCCTTTACCCTTCAACTTAGGCTAATGAATCAACATCCATTGGCGCTGAACCAGTTTTAGCTTCCTTCCTAACTTCAACAGTCTCGATGTATGCTAGGATCTCGTATCTCATAGAATCATAGTCGGTTAACCTTGATGCTTGGAGGCCTAAATGATCTTGCAACCTGTTAGGACCATTAGGACACATCTGTTGCAAACAACTACGACAAATATCGTCCTCCAGTTGCTTCTTCCTTCTCTCGTCGTACTTTCTCTTCAGGCTCTCCCAGCTTTCTAGCCGCTTCTAGCCCTTCTCGGAGTTTGTCCAAAGAGCACTGCTGGGGATGCAAAACCTTCTTCAACAAAGCAGAGTTGGCTTGAGGATTCTGAGGATCATACTTGCACAGTAACCTTCTCAGAGCTTCCAACCCAAAATGGGTTCCTCTCGAATCTCGAAGCGTTCTTGACGAGCTCCAACACTTCACCTTCTGTCAAGGAGATCAGAGCCTGGCGGGCCTGTGCTGAAACAAGCTCGGCCGCATCAGGGTAATCATCCTCAAGTGACCTCTCTGTGATGGCCATCCACTGTCGACTCCAACTTTTGCACAGCTTGGACTGCATTCTTGTGACAAGACTCGATCCATGTCTTGAACTTGTAGTACCATGAGTCCCAGGTTCCAGATGCTCCTGAGAACTTGTCGGGTCTAGGAATACCCTTCAGCTCGCTTCGATCTCGAACATCAATGCTCTGCTGCTGATCCATTTTGGCCCGAAATGCCTCTGCCATCCTGGCTGTTGCTTGCGTCTGCTGACTAGGTGACTAGCCGCAGCTGACTCCTGGAGTGCCTGCTCAAGCTGTTGCTGCCCTTGGGTCAGCTGTCGAATCATCTGCATCAGCGTCTGCTGACTGATTGACTGTTGACCTGCTTGTTGCCTGCTACTGCTACTGGTCCATTTCGCCTGGAAACAGCTCCTTGGTATTCATTGCATGGAGTCATCCATGACTCGGGAGGCGTGACCAGATACGTGTACAGTCTAAAGTTGTTTGCGTGCACTTACATGACTACATATGTTTGTATGTGCTGCAGCCATTTCTGTCATTTCAAGGTTTCACTAGTCACTAGTCACTAGATTCAAGATGATTCGATCGCTAGTGTAAAAGGAGTGAGCTTGCGCTGACATAGCGTTGTGACAAGTATAAGAGCCCAAAATATCTTTGCAAGCTGGCCTTTTGATTTTTTGATACTCAGAGCCAAAGTAAAGTGGACATTTCGACACAGGATGGTACGGGACGATGTGTTCCTGACATTGGAGAGCGTGTGTGGGTCTGCATATTTGTATTTGTTCGCATGATGGTGGTGGTGCTGGTGCTTGTGGTGGTGCTGGCAGTTGTGGTGTTGTTGTTGGTGGGATGGTGGTGGTGGTGGTGGTGGTGATTTTATGAAAAAGGTGTTGTTTAAATCAGGTTTCTGGTGTACAAGGTGTGTGATGGCAAGGTGTCTGGTGCGAGAAAAGGTGCTTGGTGCGAAAGTTGATTGATATAGAGTAAAAGAGTAAAACTTTAAACCAACCGTAACCGAAACTTAAACTAAAACATAAAAGGTGTCCAGTCTAAAAGTTGTTTGGTGTACAAGTTGTTTGGTGTAGAGTTTTGGTGAAAAGGTTTCTGGTGTAAAAGGTGCTTGGTGTGAAAGTTGTTTGGTGCATAAAAGGTTCTGATTTAAAAAGTGGTGCAAAAAGTCTTCGTTGTGCAGGTTGTTTGGTGTACAGTGTAGAGGGCATCTAGTGACCCAGTGAAACAGGCGTTTGGTGTAAAAGGTCACTGATCTAAGAAGTGTTTGGGGTAAATTGCGTAAAAGTTGTTTGGTGTCAAATTATCAATATTGTCTGGTGAAAAAAGTGTTTGGTGTAAAGTTTCAAGTTGTTTGGTGACGGGTGTAGAAGGTGTGACTTGCGTAAAATGTGTATGGTGTAGGTGTAAAAGGTGTTTGGTGTAAAGGGTGTTTGGTTTAGTTTAGTTTAGTTTAGTTTAGTTAAGATAAGACTAGATAGTTCGTTTGGTGTACAGTGTAAAATGTGTTCGCTGTACACTGTAGAAGGCGCAGTGTCTTGCGTTGGTTTGGTGTATTTTTTGCTTGCTTTGGTGGTGGTGATGGTCTTGTGACAGTGTGCTTGTGAGCTGCTTGTGGTGGTAGTTGCGGATATAGAGGTGGAGGTGGTGGTGGTGGTGGTGGGTGGTGGTGGTGGTGGTGGTGGTGGTGTTTTTTTGGCGATGCGATTCAATACTTACTTCATTATTCACATCATTCCAAACACACGTCGATGAGCGACAGGTGGTGGAAGGAATCGTGAAGTTTCAGAAAGCTGTCAGCGAGCTTCCTGGAATGCATGGTGGTGCAGAGCTTTGGCACGATCTTCGAGGTCTTCAAACTGTGGTGAGCCAGGCAATCTGCTACAAATGTGAGGCTCTTTTGGCAGTGGCGCTTCAACAGGGGCTGGCTGCAACGGCGACGGAGCCCACGAAGCAGTGGTGTGCCAGCACCATCCGTGGCCTTTTGAGTGATGCCGCCAAGGTGGAAAGTGATATCCACCCAACTTTGCTGGCTGAATCCAAGAAGTTCATCAAAACCCACTAATTCATCTTTGGGGTGTATGGGCGATAGTTAGATCTTTTGGATTTGGCTTTTTGGCTTTTGAGCTGCTAGCCGTTGGCCGAACATGACAACTTGGTAACGGAATTCGACTGTGTTGAAGTGACTATAACAATGGCAATGGGCCATCCACTTGTGCGGTAGACTTAACCATGAGTGACACCAACAAACCACAACAACCACAGTTACCGCAGTTCAGTAGCTTCAGTGGCTGCACTGTACTAGGTGGTGGTTTACCGTGGTTTCGAATATTTTCTATTTTCACTCTATTTGGGGAAGATTCCCACTCTCACAAATATTTTTCAAATGGGTTTAAACCACCAACTGGTATAGTAGCGTTGGGATCAGTTCTGGTCCGATTGGGATCATCTTTGGTCTACAAACCAGCAGTCCGTGGCCGTGTGCAGCGAAAAAAAGAATAAGGAATTGTGAAATTAAATTAAATTGTCAAAGAATTAAAATATAATTTATTATAATATTTAATAGAATTAAATGAATGCAATTGAAAAATTGTCAAGCGAATTTACTTGAATGAAGTTCAACTGAATTCTATATAATTCAACGCAAATCCACCACCACCACCAACAGCAGCAGGACCACCACCACCAGAACCATCACCACCACAACACAACCAGGACCACCACCACAACACCACCAGGACCACAACCACAACACCACCACTTCACCGCCAGCACAACACCACACCACGACCACCACCACCACCACCACCACCACCACCAACATCAACAACACCACTTCACCACTTCACCACTTCACTTCTTACCACCACCAGCACCACCACCAGCACCAGCACCAGCACCAGCACCACCAGCACCCCCACCAGCACCACCAGCACCACCAGCACCACCACCAACAACAACAACAACAACAACAACAACAACAACAACACCAACACCAACACCAACACCAACACCAACACCAACACCA
>OMLO01002501.1_pt1 | contig 14894 bp, 9 predicted proteins | sample 1674811 | NCBI WGS metagenome assembly OMLO01 (sample SAMN06265003, study PRJEB25207) | coral metagenome | isolation source: Coral host | place: Mexico:La Bocana,Puerto Morelos, Mexico | collected 2008-11-13 | reverse complement strand
CGACAAAGGCTACTTCATCCAGCCCACTGTGTTCTCTGATGTTCAAGATAACATGAGAATTGCCAAAGAAGAGGTATTTTAAGAGCAGCATACCATACACTTTAAAAAGAGAAACCGAACGAGTTACTGCTGGGTAAAGAAATGATGTAACCTACTTGTAATTCACTGCAAAGTCGCGTTACCAGCTACAAGCGCGTAAAAAAATAGTTTGCAAAAGCGGAGAAAGGTAGTCCGTTGGTAACGCGCAAATTCAACCACCCCTTTAACAACCCGTGAAAACAAGTAGGGGGAGGGAAGACGGGTCATTGGGAGATTTCCCGAAAAATTCCTGCACAGCAAAAACGGCTGAAAAAAAAGATGGAAAAAAAAGACGGAGAAATAACCCAACAGTCTAATTTTAAATGCGCGAGTGTCCTTACTCTGCCATTTCAGCATGGCGGCGTGTGGATACTTTGAGATGGCAACCTATCTGACAGGACATGGCTTTTTTCAGAGAATAGAAATTGCTTTCCCGCTGCCGGAATTTGAATCGTGAAACTAATGAGTGACGACGTGCAAGTTCTTTCTTTCTTTTCCTCTCGTTCACTTATAAGCGACCCTAGTCAGCCTCCGCCATTTTCGATGCCATCGAAATTATTGATATTCCACGGTGAAGCAAAATCTTATGGCGTTGCTGTAAGTTGTGTTCCAGAAAGTGTGTTTAATGATCTTAAGAAGCTTCATAGTGATTTCTTTCGTTTCGACATGTTCCGAACAAAATATTATAGCCAAACTCTCGAATGTAAACAAGAACAAAGGTGTGGCTGTCTACGGCCCTACCCTAAAGCACTGTCCTTTAACTAAAAGTTAGTTTTCTAATCACATAAGTAGCTTTCACCCTTACTCTAGTTCCTTAACGTATTTTTTGTTTTACTGTGATAGATTTTCGGACCAGTGATGCAGATCATGAAGTTCAAGGACATGAATGAACTGATCGAAAGAGCCAACAATACCATATATGGCTTGGCAGCGTCTGTGTTCACCAAGGACATCGACAAGATGAATACTGTCGTCTCTGGTGTCCGTGCTGGCACCGTGTGGTGAGTGAACAGACTATTTAACAAATTGACTTCAGTTTGGCATGCGTCTGTCTCGTTATTGATTATGAATTTCGCCCTGACGTTGTATCCACCAGGCGACAGCCGAGTGGATCTGCAGAATACTTTCGGCTTTGACAATGTTAAAACGAAATTCATTGTCAGTAACCTGACAGGCGCATGGAAAACTGACGACATTTTATTTTTACTATAATAAGTTCGCATAAATTATGTATATTTATGTGTCTGTCCGTACATTAACAATAAATCAAAATTAACCAATTACGGCGCGATAATTTCGAACAACCCTTCCTCAAAAGCAAATTCGCAAAATAAAACTACCATAGTTTTTCCGAGTCAAAGACGTGGCACTCCGAATAATCGAAGACCATCCGACCATATCCGCAGACGTCAGGGAAAATTTCCCGGCGAATATGTTTCAAATTGTTTTTCAGGGTTCGGGTTACTTAGAAGTTTCTGTTCTTGCATTGCATCGAGTTTACATTTATTTCGGTAGTGCCTCAGTGAAGGTAAACGTTGCTAAGGCGTGATTGATTTGTCCGCGAGTTTCAGCTGGCATGGGACGGGATTTCGCTTTGCCACCCACAGCCCTGATAATTGTTATTTTGAGGCAAAATCATTGTTAAAAAATATAATATTTAGTCAGTTGGCAAACTACATGGAAAAAGCAATTTTTCTTAAGGTTACCGTATACCTTGTGTAGTGTAGTGCGGCTGCGTTACTAAAGCTTATGAAGCTGACTATCACGCTTTACCAAAATTGTTTTATTGAAATAAAATGAATTGTCGATTTTTTTTTTTTTGACGACCCTAAATGTGAGCGTTGAAATCACCTAGGGGTTTAGAGGGGTTTAGGTACTTACAGTTTAAACCAGACGCGCTACATCACTTAGACGTGAAACATGTCCAAAGGTATATGGCAACATCAACAGGTCAAAGCAATAACCTTTGTCGTCGACAGCTGTACCCTTGAGCTGCAATTAGATTTCCCAATTGCCTGCGACATGTTACGTTTTCAATTTTTTAATCATGCATTTTTTTAACTCGTTCATTTTTCAGGGTTAATTGCTACGATGTTCTGCATTCGCAAGCTCCATTTGGTGGGTTCAAAATGTCGGGATCAGGAAGAGAACTGTGAGTTCTGTTTTTCTAGTGTGTGGTATTTACTACATGTCAACTTAAGAATGACTATGCTGTTAGGCTAGCAAGGATTTTCTTGACGTGACACCGACATATGACGTGACAGCGTGACGTGACGTGACAGCGTCCATTTTAGTGTTCCCAAGGAATAAACTTTATTCCGTCTGGACATGGATTTCTTTTCTCGTGCAACCATTTCCCGTTGATTGGGATGGGAGGAGGGAGAGAAGAGCAAAATGACAGCCATAGAAACGCTTTGTTGGCCTCAAGGAACTTATTCATGGTATTCCGAGTTATTTTGGCCACGTTCAAAATTACCTTTAAATCGAAGAAAAACTTAAAATGATTGTTTAACGAGGTAGAAAAACACTAAAGAAATAATAATAAACCATGAAGGAACAAGGATGGTTGTGGATGGAGAAGATTGATACGGATTACAAACGACGAACTTGCAAAAAGTAAGGTTTAACTTTTCTAGATGCTCAAACGGTTAGTTAGTCCTTGGAAGATGATGGTTTGGTTAAAGCCAACTGGAGTTACTAGACTAAAACCTTGGTTGAAATTTACTGTCGATATAGTCATTGGCCTTTTAGATCTTACATGTATTTTTTTTCTTTCAGAGGTGAATATGGCCTGGAGCAGTATTCTGAAGTGAAAACGGTAGGTGACAAGTTTTGTAGTCCACCGACGACGGCTTGTAACAAAGAAAGTTTGTAATGCAGTGTATACTCTCCCTTGGAATGTCTGAATATTGAACAGGAAAAAATAATAAGTCAGAGTCGGCATCTGTGAGCCTCTCCAAATGTCAGCCTTTCCCTCCTGCGCCGGGGCTTATCAGAAAAAGAAAGAATGAATTGTTTAGTAGCCGAAAAGGAACATGGAACCTAAGGAGCTGACAGAAATGAAGAAAGACAAACAAAAGTGTGTTATCAGACGGGTGATAATCTATGATCCCCAATCACTTCCTATCATTTCCTCTTCCTATCCTATTATCCCTGCAGCTGAACGTACATCTGTCCACGGTATCGTGACAGAAACTGCATAAACACAACGTCAGTCCTGGGTACTCAGTCTCTTAAGCAGGATGCAGTAAACATGTAACGGCCGTATACTCCCTTCGTCCAACCTACTCCCACAAACAAAAACAAACAAACGCACCCTACTTCGCGAGACTTACTATTATTTTGCTTTGTCTTGTCAGGTAACAATCAAACTCCCGCAGAAGAACGCTTAAAATGCAGCGATCACACTTGATAGGATCTGGCTCCGCTGAGTAGTATTTAAAAAATCTCAATAGTATGAACAGCTGAAATTGCTAAAACCAAAGTACTTGATAGGTTCGTGTAAGAGTAAAAAGGAAGGGAGAGAACGGTTTTCTTCTATGGATGAGATAATTTAACGAGGGATTTAATTCACCCGAGGATAGGCTCTAGGTCACGTTTGTAGTAAGCGTTAACGTTTTTTTTTTTATCATGAACTAGCTGCGTGATGCTCGCGTATCTTTAATAATAATGATAATAATGAGAATAATACTTTGATAATAATAATGTAATAATAATTTATTATTATTATTCAAGGCCGTTGTTCGTGATCCGTGTCAATCAATCAACTTTCAGGAATGGTGTTGACATGGCAACGTGTGTTGACTGTCTTGACTGGTCAGGTCTAACTGAAATCAAAGAGTTGTCAAATGCTAGTCAGTACTTAGGGTTAACATAAAATTTAAAGATACAAAAATAAGTAAACAAATAAAAGAGAAGGCACGACGGGCAACACACCCAAGTAACGTTTTGTATTCAGACAAATTTGTACATGACATAATCGCCTCGCACAGCATTACTTAGAAATCGCTCTACATGATATAGTAGTTTTGGGAAATTTAACATCTGTACTAGGTGTGGAAAATGCAAAAATGTGAATTTTTACAACAATTCAATTACTCCCAATAAATGCACAATACGTTATCATATCGTTTATGACAATCTTTGTTTGATCAGCGACTCCAAGGCGATTCCATTCCAGGACGAGTCCATCTGTTTTTACGGGATGGCGCTTCATTGGAGCCCTCGACGTGGCCCCTTTCACAGTTAACGTTTCTTATTTGTATTGCAATATAATGTAGCTTGTAAATGAGTCGATTTCGGGTTATGATGTAGTTTTAGCCCGAATTTGCTTCGCATCCACGTTACATTCATTGCCGGCAAATGGATATAAGAAAGATCATATATTTGAACAGTTAAGAAAGATATGAAGTCATGATTGATCATCGCAGTTATACGCACTGCTCAAGCGGTTGCGGAATGAATTACATTGAGGTACATTTAATTGTATGGTAATAAAATGAGAAATAATAACCGTGAAAAGGGCTATTGGAAGTAAGACTCGACGAGCAGAAGAAAAGGCTCCTTCCGCTCCTTTTAATTCTGAATGATAATGGTGCCATTTAGTAATTTGCCTTGATTAACGCGTAATTCAAGAACCTCAAAGGAGTAGGGTAGTTGCTTGGGCAGGCCGGGGCGTGGGGGGAGGGGGCTAAAAGAATATGATGCATAATATGATATCGTATCGTTTATGAAAATTTTTCTTTGATCAGCGACTCCAATGCGATTCCAGGGCGACTCCATCTGTTTTTACTGCATGGGGCTTTACTGCGTGGGGGAGAAGGCTAAAAGAAGAAAAGGTACCAGATTGCACCTCCTATCGTCACCTTCCTCCAATTGACCAAAAGTTGCATTGCGTTTTGAAGGCACAGCCTCGTTTTGGCGCTAAGCTTATTTTCTTCCTACTATGCCTTGAAATTGCTGCTTTCATTTCAGACGTTAAACTCGTGATTTTCTTCACATCTGTTAGATTGATAGTAGCCGTAGTTTTAATTACCGAAAATTCTCCTGAAGGCCATATTTTGGCTGGGTATTATGGCTTTGACGAAAATATCTCGTTCCCGTTTCGAGCAATCAAATCTCTCTGCTCATCCCATTTTGGTGACTTTTGAGTGCATTTGGGGATAAACTGTGTTTCTAAAAGGATTAGTGAAATTTATGGAAATAGGAAATTTTGAAGATTTGATGCTGTTTATAAATTAGAATTTGAACTTCGAAATTGGAAGACGTACACCAAACAGTTGCCCGTGCAACCTGGGATGCCCTTTCGAACGCGTTCAACTGTCTAGTGTATGTTGTTTCAAAACCTTTTTTACCTTTAATCCAACTTTAAACTTCCTAATTCATGTTGTATCCCGAGATTCGCGGACGTCTGCTGAAATATGATCAGTCAGAGGATTTCTTGTGGGCAATCCCCACCAGCTCAATAAGAAATCATTTTAGGAGTGTAAAAATTTCGGAATTGGGTGAGAATTAATAATTTTCGAGAAATTACCGAATGTTTGGTCCTTAAAATATAAAATTTAAGGTAAAAAGCTGTTAAAATATGAAACTTAACGTTTTCGATCTATTTGATCATCATCATCACTCTGATGATGATCAAATAGAATTTCATATTTTAACAGCTTTTTACCTTAAATTTTATATTTTTACATTTATCGGCGAAATGTATATATTTGGTCCTTAAGTTCCTTGAACTGTTTGACTTCTTCTCATGGATTTTACCAAGGAAAAGGGCAGAGACAATTTTTCTTTGTTAGCATCTTTTTGTTTCCTTTTAGTGTCATTAAAAATAACAACAACCGATCATTTGGAAACTATATACAGCTGACCATTTTTGTAATAAAAACGCACGACTCCTAAGAATTCGTACCTGGAATCCCCTGATTAGTAGTCAGACGCCTTATTCATTGGGCCACGGGTCCAACTTGAAAAACATTATATGCTCTTTGAGTACTTTGAGTTCAAAATATACTAAAATAATTCAGTTCAGATCAGTGAGTTCACTGATAGCATCTTTTTCTCGTCATTGGATGAATTTAATAACGCTTTGACCCTTTTTTTAAGCTACTCTGTAATGTTTGTTTGGAGAGGTTTAGTCCGTCTTGCAATTGAAATTAAGTTCGCCAAGAATAGAACTCAAAACGATACTCAGGCCTTGAGAAACGAGCTAAGTCTGCAGAGCTCTTGCTCTGATTTCCTGAAAAGGGCCGTTCCGGTGGTGTTGAGATGCAAGTGGTGTATTTGTCTTGACAGTCTCTCGTGCTCGGGTGCTAATCTTTCCACATCGACAGAGTTGTCTTGGGACTTGCTTTATTGTCGAAATTTGAATGGCTACCAAAACGTGGTCAGGAAACATTTTATGATAAGGGAATCCAAAATGTTTTTGTAGTTATTTCATGCATTATAAAAGAGGGATTAATGATGGATTAAAAGATTAAACATACCAACGGTTTGGCCATCCTTTTGGAGAGCATATCGTCGGTAATTCACAGTACCATTTTCTGTAATTAACGTTCTCGTGGCTATTAGTTTGACAAACGTATGTACCTGACTTTGAGAAATTAAGAGACAGGTCTAAGAGAAGTATAAATTATCATAACTCTCTGATTATGAAAGAACAAGCAACTTTCGCAACGACGCCAGCGACGCCGAGGTCGATGCCTATTAAAAATTTATATTTTACTCTCGGGTTTTGCAATTATCGAGATCTTTTCTAGACTGCAAAACAGGCGTATTTTTGCAAATCCGAACGACGCGGGCAGTGTTCGAACGAAAGGCCTGGGGCCAGTGTAAAAATGGCGAGGAAGGTTGGGTAGAGACGCTGTTAACTGCAGAGGGGACTGCTAAGAAATTTATAAAGATTTAAAACGTATGTTCACAGCCATTAAACCGCTAATCTGTTTTCAGTTTGCCACGCTATCCTTGACCGTTGCAGGTCTCGGACTGCGTAAGTTCCTTCAGTAATGGTATCATTTCGACGCCACGGCAAGCGCAGCTAGACTAAAAGAGCAATTAACCTTGACTCCTGAGTTGTAAGTGTCAGTTTTCACTGACATCCCATATATCGCAATAGAAGAGAAGACGCGGGACGGGGAGAGACCTTGTTAACGATCGAGCGTACTTATCATTGTCGGGGATGACACAGTGGTGAGAGCGCTCGCCTCCAACCAATGACCCGGCTTCATATGTGGGTTGAGTTTGTTGTTGGCTCTCTACTCTACTGCGAGAGGTTTTTCTCCCGGTACTACGGTTTTCTACTCTTCTCAAAAACCCGCACTCCCAAATTCGAATTGGATCCTGGAATGCACGGCACTTTCTGAACGAGTTCTTGTGAGCTCCTGGGTGCTTCGTAGGTAAACAAGTTTACATACATTTACGTTGTATTTAACCTCCCTCTCTACTTAAAATATTATTCTTGCACGCGCCACTAAGTCACTGGACTACGGAGTCACGTTTTTTACAAGAAGTATATATTATGTTGGCACGCGTGATGCGGCGAGTGCATTAGTAATCACGCTTCCGGCGACAACCTGAAAGGCGCGATGTGCTTGGCTATATACAGTAGTTTCGAGAAAGGTTGTCTTAAAAACAGCATTTAAGAGTACGCGACATTTCCCAAAGGAGTTGTGAGCAATGGTTGTTTGATTGTTGTTGCTAGATTGCAGTGATGACTCCCCTTTCTTTGTGCTGAAACACCGAGAACCTCCACCAAATAACCATAAACTGTTACTAATCATAATATTGATCAGCATTGTGGCGCATGCTTTGCTTTCGTGGGACAACCTTTGTCGAAACATCTGTATACCAATTCAACTAGTGACAAAAGTTGTCACTAGTTGACAGTAGGTCTTCCATTGATGGCCTCTGAATCATCACACATGTCGGTATCATTCATGTGTGATGATTCAGAGGCCCCTAATGGGCCCTTATGTATGTATATGTAGGTGGCGAGATGACCGGATACCGTATACGTTCTCTGTTATTATCTAGTGTAATTGCGTTTAATCCAAGGCGGTTCGTTTTTCTTTCTTTTACTGTTATAGTTTACTTTTATTCTGACTGCACTAAGCCAAAGGGGGCCGGACTGTTCGAGCAAATTCGGCACCTGCTAAACTTCATTGCAAATTCCTTGCTACACGCATTTGTTTTCCGTTGATGTTTCCGTTTGTTGTTGTAAAAACTTGAAGAGAGTACATTTCCTTTTTTGGACTGCTCACCAGAATAGTTTAATTCAAGGCTTCCATAGACACCGGTGCGTAACTTAAAGAAAAAAAGTCTGCGCCGGCCTATTTGTTTGTGGATAGCGTCAAAAGCGCTATTCATTCACAATCCATTAGGCACCAACATTGTTATAAAAGCCTTTTCAGACCATTGTGCCATTATTTCAGTCACAAAGCTCTATGCACTCCATTAACATAATCCTTAAGCAGCTCTTTCTGTCGATCGTACTCGTGAAACTAATTCACTCATTCCTGAAACTATGGAAAGTGATTTGCTACCAGAAGTCCTGATGTTTCCCATTACGTCGTTTCCGTACATTTTGAACACCAGACAAGAGCTGCAACAGTGTTTTCTGCTTGATTTTGAAATCAGACCTGGCTGGATTGTTTACAACCCCAACGTGGTGACCGTTCTTTCGTGCAACCAAATGTTCCAGCCCGTGTACGAGTTAAATTCAATTTGGAACCCGGACAAACAGGTCTTCAAAATCAAGCGCGACGACGATCTGGAAGAACTGAAGAAGATGCTAGCCAAGCCAATAGTATTCTGTACCACAAGACGTCAAGAATGTGAAGCAATTATCAACGGTTTTGATACTGATTTTGTTCTCTTGATGGATCCAAGCAACCATCAAATTAGGAAACAGGTTGACAATATTGTTAATCGAGTGAAAGAGAGACTAAACTCTGGCCAAAAGTTTTGCTTAAAAGTCAACTTTTCAGACCTGTTAGAGAGTCTGACCCTGGGCAAGTTTAAAAAACTCGTTTACTGGTTGAACAGTGAATTTCACATCACCAATCACTGCAGGCCGAACAACTTTTTGCAGACGAACGTCTGGCTTTTTTGGTGCGCCATGCTTCCAGTTTTCATCATGGCTTCGTTTCCTTATCGCATCGCAAGGCGAGCTCGTGTTTACGACGAAGAAATACATTTTCTTGTAAGATTTAAGTTGGAATTTTGTCCAGAAACTGTTCTTGTACTACACTTCTTTTCAATTGATCAACCAATGCCCGGAAGATATCGCACCAATGAGACACTGTACATTGAACGCGATTGTTGCTCCGCTGAGCTAGAATCGCTTGTTTGCTTCCAGCCGCAATACCGCGATGAGCTAAAAAGAAGCAAAATACTTTTAAATATGAAGAAACAAAAGAGAGGGATTCAAAAAAGAAAAAAGAATAAAACTTGCTAATTGTTGTGTCTGTCATCCTTTTAAATGGCGCCTTCGCTCCCTTTTCAAAGTTCACAGAGCCAAGCCAGCAATTATGGATAAAAGCTGGTTTCTTAGAGAGATTACCGTTAACTGATTTGAACTCGTTGTACTGGTGATAACTTGTCGATCTCCTCTAGCGAGCTACGTAACAAGACACAAATTTTAAAAACGATTGATTCTGTGAACTTGAATGTTTGTAACGTTTACACTCAGTTGCATACATGCATGGATATCAACTGCACAACCTTTAATTCAGTGACATAACTCGGAATAACGAATAATATCTAGTTTACTTTTCTCTTTGAGTCTAAAAGCCTTCGACGTTCCACAATCAGACCTCTCCAAATAACGACGAGCAAGGCGAGAACTGGACCAAGTCAGTTTTGGAGAGTTGACGGTTATCGCCCCATGAACTGGTCAAGCAAGATGAATTGATGAGTGTCACGTGCTTTGAGTAGCACAACCCTTAACCCTCGTGTCTCAAAATCTGTATTATGCACATATGTTTCTTCAAGTCATTTGACTCAGTTTAAGCCAGATTTCGTCTTGTTTTGACTCTTCGCTTGGACTCGATTCTTTTTTCAAGTTTTCTTCGAGAGATTGTAGAACGAATATCTTTTTACATTTTAGTATGAGTTTTGAAAAGAAATTAAAAAGTAGTAGAAATAGTACCGCCATCTTGTAGAGAAAGGAATAGTCTATCTATTAAGCTACCCGGAACATAATTTTCATATCTTAATACAACGAACACCAGGGGAGAGGTCCGTCTCCTTTTGCGGCTCCTCTCCTTGTACCACCGTGCGAGTGCGAGTTTGCGTGTTCGTCCGACGGAAGATTAGACCACCTGGTATACAATATAGCAAGCAGTATAATATTGAAGTGTTATTCAGTATCTTTGATTGAATTACCGTGCACAAGTTCATTCAGTGATATGTGAACAAAACATTAGAGCCTTGTCAAACTAAAATACTAAGTGGAACGCACTACTCGGCAAACGGATACAGGCAAATAAGTGCACCTGGCCAGCCGCAGCACCTACAAGTTCGACCCATATTAATATGGTTCAAGATTTCTCTTTGTAAATTTATTTGAATATGCGTATTTTTATATTTTATCGATTTTAATAGTATTTATGTATTTTTGATATTATACATTGCAATTTATTTTACTTCTTAATTATGTTGTCACTAGACCTGTAAAGTAGCTTTCTGTGTAGCTAAGAGTCAGCCATTTTAATGAAGTCTTTTTTTTCTCTCTGAATCTCTGGGTATGAAGGGTATCAGTGTAAATTCCATGGCCGGTTTTTTCATACCCGATTAAGCTAACTCAGGATTTCCTCTTTGTAACTTTTCGGTAAAGTTTTCTGTTAATATTTTTGGTTCGTAAAGTTTGGGTCTGAATAATCTCGAACTTCACAAACGTCGGCAGTGAAAAACATTCTTATACAAGAAAAATTGATTCTTCGGTTTAATTTTAATCCTGGATTAGCGTTAACCGCCTTTCGAACACACCAGCCCTCGAGGTCAAGTGGATATTGATTGACTATTTAAGCAATAGACCACAAGTTTCTATGGTTTATAGCCTGGTAAACCACGCGGGATGTTGGAAGAACACGAGAAGAATTTGTAAATCACGAGCCGCAGGCGAGTGATTTACGAATACTTCGAGTGTTCTTCCAACATCACAAGTGGTTTATCAGCCTATAACCATAAAAACTTGTGGTCTATTGCTTTTATATGATAATTCAGAAGACACGCGAAATTTCCATGGGTTTACCGGCACAATAAACCATAGCTAATTGACCAATCAGAGCGCGCGCATTAATTTAATTATGGTATAAATAAGTATATACTTAACAACAGCAAATGTCGACCTGATAGATAGATAAGGAAAATCATTTATTAAAAAAAATACACACCTAGCAATCACGCGACGTGTGGACGCAATCACGTGTGGAAATTATCTGCTACTTGTGAATTTATCAATAAGGATTTTAAAAACAATTCACGGTAAAAACACAGGCAAAAGTAGAAAGTTAAAAACAGTGAAAGCTTTTAATTGATAAGATTTGTTGCATGCTGTTATTGTTTGAACTCCCCTTTTTCAATTCTTAGCGCATATTTTACGTCATTATCTCCGCCGATAGATATCCATATGCTAATGTTTAGCCTCATCATTTAACTCAGTTGAAAGTGACCGAAAAGCGGTCGAAATGTCGTTTACTTTTGCCCATATTTTTTACCATTTTTTACTAGTGAATTAAAATAAACAAAGTAATACAAATGAATTATATAATATTATTTGAGCATGCGTATTGTGCTGTGTGCATACATAGCGTAGTGAACGTTAGTTCCCAAGCTCTCGCTAGCCTGACTTAGTTATCGACAACAAAATTTTCAATGTGCAGAATGTTCGCATCATCGTCGATAACATTTAGTTGTCGGTAACAAATAGTTGTCCGTGTATGGAGGCCCTTAGTGTTTTTTTAAACTTCCACAAGTGCAACACAGCCCATCTATACAAGATTCATATTGTTTACTTTTTTTCATTTAAGATTTTGATATCAACACTGGATTAATGCTAAATGGATTGGCATCGAAACAAAAACTCAAAATAAGTGGAGGTAAATATCCACCACTTTCACCGACACTGAGGTGAATAATTGTTTTAGTATATATTACACAAGCTGAATAACTAGTGGACCAAAGAGTAACTTTACTTGCTTAAGAGTAACTGTATTTCCAACGGGAAGCCATTTTCTTTTTCTTCGGCTACTCGGATGTGAATAGTACTTGGCTAATCACCTCCGAGCTAGCCAATCAGCGAGCGCGAAAAGCACTATGTTTATACTAAGTAAAAATATATATATATATATGTCTTTTAAGCCGCGAAAATGGGAAAACCAGCGAAATAGTTATTTGTTAGTTGAGAAGCTGGCTTCTAAGCAAGCGGAGCGTGCGAGTGTGACGTAAGATACCGCGAGCCGCAAGTAGCACTCACGGTTTTTGGAGCAAGAGAGACTGTCGTCGTCTATGACGCCTTGATCGAGATGAAGCACTGAAATATGCTATGACGAAATGCTATGTCACAGGCAAGCAAATTCGAGTCGCGATCGTCGTATAAGTGCTGCCAGGCTGTGTTAATAATCATTACGATAACCGTTTTTTATAGAAGTGATGGTTCACTGTACTGCACGTTTTCTGATAACTTCGTGGATCATTTCCCCAAAAGACGTGTTAATAAATCTCACAGGAAGGTGTTTTCGGAGCAGCCAGTACCTTCTGACCTCGATTCTTGAACCGCATAGTAATCCTTGGATTCGTCCAATTTAGAAAAATCAAAGTAATTCACTTCCTGAGCAATAACACTTTCCATTGTTTCAAGTAGCTGTTGAAAGCTCGGCCTCTCATCCGGGTCTTGTTTCCAACAATCGCTCATCACGGAGTAGCTGACAGGAGAGAATATAGAAGTTTATAAAGTGATAGTCCATTCAAAGGAACAAAGGAACAGCACAAACATGTTTGGCTCCGTAGTGCTCATGTATTAAGTTGTATAGGAAACACAATTGTCAATATCTGTACTCGGATGTTTCAGGGTTGGAACCCGGGGAGGAGGCAACTCCCATATAAAGAGGAGATGTATCCCTTAGAGGTACCAAGATCCTATGTTGTAGGCGTCGCTTGAAACTTTTTTAACCCCTTAGAGGTATCCATTCCAAACAACGCATAAGCTAACACGGACCTTTAAATTGAATACCCCAAGGGGCTTAAAACCCGCTTTTTAAGCCCCTAGTAGGTACGAGGAGCACACCTGTCCTTCTTATGTGAAAACACCCCCGGGGGCTGGAACCGATGAACTGCAACCTCGTTCCCAGGGCTTTTGAAATAATAATAATTAATAATAATATAATAATAATAATAATGATAATAATAATAATAATAATAATAATAATAATAATAATAATAATAAAAGAAAAATAAATACAAACAAAGCAAAACAAAACAAAAAACAAGGAAGTCACTTTCGTCAGTCTAGGACCAATCTCATGACATAATTTACCATCCATTCGAACACAGATCAGGTTTTTCCATCCTGTAACCAGTCTTCAGAAGCCTGATGATATCTGCGTTATTAATAAATGGATATGGCGAGCCACCTTGAATGGTAAAACAAAAGTTTATTAGAACCCTAGAGTGATGATCAAGAAATTTGCCCTATTTATCATATTATCTGTACGTTTGCAATATTTCCTTGCAAACGGCAGAATGGGTTTCATATGAGCCCTACCGCACGCGTCGAAATGATAGGGCCGAAAAAAACTCGTACGGTCCTACTGAAAACGTACACGGACCCACAAATTTATGCGAGTCTTTAAAATGAGCGATTTTGCCAGCGAATTTTACTATCCTGGCGAACTGTCCGATACTAAAGTACTTAAGTGGCCAATTTACTCGAATCCCTTTCGAGCCTGAACAACTGCTACATTTAGTTGTGGACGTCTTGGTGATGGTCAGTCACTTTTTTTAGATATTTATCTTGTGTTATGGCTGTAGTCTTGTTACCAGCCGTGTTCATAATTCGGATAGTAAGACATAATTATAGGGGTAACTCTGTTAAATCCAATTATTAGCATGGATTTACGATTAGCCAGGAACTGAAAAAAAATCTGTTCAATTACAGAACATTAAAATGACTTAATACTTGCCAAGAGTTGCAATTTCCCACATGACCACTCCAAAGGACCACCTAAAACAGAAAAAATGCAATAATAGCAGGTCGGGTGGAATAAATCTAAAAGAGCTATTAGAGCGGCTTCCCACCTTCAAGGGAACTAAAAATCGATTTTTCTTTTCTTTGAAAAAGTTTTAAGTCAGTCATTTTATGTAATGTTTACAAAACAAAAATATTAAAATATCCAAAAGTGGCCGAGTTATTTAGAAAAAAAAATGTATTTTCAAATAAAGTTAAAAAACCAGGAAACTGTCTTAATCGTGAAAATGGACGAAACCGCCGGGGAAAATTTTCGCGACAAACGCGCATCTTGGAGCCAATAATTCTTGTTTATATCGTGTATTTGCGTTTGCTCTCAAGTGGAAAAGTGTCCTTGGACAGAGGAAAAGAAACAAAGACGTTCGAAGAAGAAGTAAAGAACTAATTTCAGTGTCCACGAAAAAAAAAAGAAAAACAGTACTCGTCTTCTTGAGTTGTCTGTCAGAGTTTGATTCATTGTCGTGCTTATCAATTTACTTTAGCCCGTTCCAACCTTTAAGAGGCTGTCCGCGTAAGAACGGATAAGGCAAATTTCGGACCTTCACCGATTGGCCTCATTTTTTCAGTGAAA
>OMLO01002500.1_pt1 | contig 14894 bp, 10 predicted proteins | sample 1674811 | NCBI WGS metagenome assembly OMLO01 (sample SAMN06265003, study PRJEB25207) | coral metagenome | isolation source: Coral host | place: Mexico:La Bocana,Puerto Morelos, Mexico | collected 2008-11-13 | reverse complement strand
AGCTGGAAATCAACCTTGCGTCTTTAGCAAATTTTACGCGTCGTATACGCAGGACGCGCAGGTAGATGGATCACTGCTCCTATCTTCTTTCGTTACAAGTACAAGTCTCATTCATGGATAAACGAGCACAAAATAAGTTGAAACATCAAGAATGTGCGATATATTTGAGCCATTAAAAAAAAATTAGCGAGGAAAACAACGAAGGAACAAATATAAATTACAAATATAACATGAGCGACCACACTACACAAACTGGAAGTCTTTTTCCAATGTAGTTCCAGGTCTCTCACTGACTTCCGGTTTGTGTATCGTGCAAGCGTGTCGCTAGCGTTACATCTTTAATTCATCTATTCCATGCATACTTTTTTCATTGAACTGAGCAGGTTTTTTTTTTCTTTTTTTTTTTGTCTCTATAAAAATTATAGTGGATCTGTTAGGACTGCAAGTACAGAGTCCCATACTCATAGAAACCTGTGCATCACTTTCCTCATGATAAAAATGGCTAGCAGTATTGCTCATGGGTGCATATGCTTGATGACAACAACATCTTTGCACAGCTATACTCCAGCTAATAGGACATGCAGCATTGGTCTACATCATGCATCTTTGATATTGGACATCTATTTTATATTCAGTTGGCACCTGTCAAAACAAGGTATCCACTGACCAGTATTATTTTGAGCTCATTGAGGTCAGGGTAACTGACCAAGTACTGGCTTTTCAATTGGATTGCGAGCTTAAACCAGGTTAACTTACCTGTAATTAGGGCCTTGTTGTTTGGAACTGATGCTAACACAGGATTAAAAGTTAACCAACCTTTCTTGTATATAAATGTTTTGCACTGCTTATTTTTTAGATAGTTTTTATTGATTTACTTTGCACTGCTTATGTTTTGAGTAGTTTGAGATTATTCGAATTCAGAAGACCAAGCAATACAAACAGAAAATGTCACCAACTTCAACATCTATATTTCTGGGTTGGCTAAATCAGGCTTTTAACAACCCGGCCTAGGAGCTCCACTTTTAGGCTTGGCTAAATCTATATTTTAGATTGTAGAAAATATATGAAATATAGATTGCCTTAGCAGTTAAGAACAGGAGAGGGAATTGTCAAAGTATCATTTTTGGAGTTACTACAATAAACAAGAACAGGGAGGGTGTAGATCTCTATTCAAAACAAAGAGGTCTCTAATTTTCTCTGAGCACTCTAGACTAGTTTAAATCTGACATCCCAAATCTGTTCTTTAGACCTGAAGCAGTGTAGTTTGATTATGTCATCATTGTTTTTGTTACTTTAATGTCCTATAATACAAATAATAGTTTTGTAGGCTTCAGGTAAAAAAAGGCAAAATCTATTGCAGAATTAGAATAGTGTGTGATTAGTATATCTAAAAACTAACAACTAGAATTGATAAACAGTTCATCATTGAACTTTGAAAATCTTGAAGACTGATATGAAAAAAAATTCTCCTTAACCATTGCATCAGAATATTGAAGAAGCAAATAGAAATTGTTGCTCATCTTGGACTCTGCAATCTGCAATAGAGGAATCACGATCCATCATAAGGTGTATGAAAGAAGAGACTGGCTGTCCTGGAGTTTGTGTAGCTGTGAGCATTGATGGAAAAACTGTTTGGAGTGAAGGATTTGGCTTTGCAGACATAGAGAATAGAGTGTTATGTTCTAGCAAAACTGTTATGAGAATTGCAAGCATTAGTAAACCTCTTACAGCAACAGCCGCAGGTGAGTAAATGTGTTGTCTCGATCAAAATCGCCTTACTACATAATTCATTTAACTATTGGTTGGCTGTTTCTTTTTTGCAAGGAAGAGAACAATATTTATTTAAAGCTACAGACTACAACAGTTGCTCGATAGCTGGCCAAGTGTTGACCGACTCGTGTGAATTGATCGAAGATTAGTCAACTCTTGATTGAGATGTCAATCAAGTGTCTACCCAGTTTAATGGATCAAGTATTGATGGAGTTTTGATTGAGTATAGAATGCATGTTGATCAACATGTTGATCAGGGGGTTGATCAAGGGAATCAATGAGGGCATTGGTTGACCCTTAATCATGGCTTCCTCTATTTAAGTACATGTGATAATGTTGATCATAATATTTTTATGTTTTACAAATAGTGGTACCAGTAAGTTGATTTGTCTGTCTATCTGAAATGTCTGTCTGTCTGTCTGTCTGTCTGTATGTGCCCATCAGCCTTTCCACCAACCATCTCTCCATCTGTCCATTGGTAAGTGACTTCTTATCATTTAGTCGGAAGAGGGGTTGAGGAAATATGTCAGCGTACATCTATTTTGTAAATACACTGCAACAATATCAACTAAGGAAACTTTATTAAAATGTCAATATTATCAGTACAAAATTATGCCAGTTCTAGTTATTCAACTGACAGCTAAATCAACCAGCCATTTGTAGGAACCCCCACAAAGTAGTTTTCTCCACTCGGTTCCATGTATAGTCATGAATGCTTTTAGTATTCTTGACATAAAAGCTCTGTACTTGCTTCAACAGCTAAGCTATGGGAAGAAGGGAAGTTAGACCTTGATATCCCAATCCAAAAGTATGTAGCTTCATTTCCTGAAAAGACCTTCAGAGGGACTCCAGTGATCCTCACAACTAGACACCTACTCTGCCATCTTGGTGGAATAAGAGATTATAACAAAAACAAGCCATCTAATGAGGAGAACAACTCAGAGAACCAGGTATATAATTATTTCAGTTGGAAGTAATAGGCAGCTATTTAGACAAGTGGCTTTGTTTATCACCTTCAAGGAAGACTATTAATATTGATTTATTACATCCATTTTGAAATCACTGGTTATCCTTGCAATCTGATTGGCTGTCAATGGTGCGATCTATTCACAAATCGCACTATTTTTTGCTCTAAATCGCATCTTTTTCTCAGCTAATGAGAATAAGACAGTAAAACAAAACAACCAATCACATGATGCAATCACATCACGTTGACATGACACTGACGTGTTTTCAAAATGAGATGTAAACACATTTCTGGTTTCGCTTTTTCACAAACCGGCTACTGGTTCAATATATAATGGTACTGACCAAAATCTTGTAGTTTGTATTTAGGCTATTAAATTGTGCGATTTCAAAATGGATGTAATAAAGTGGCAATTGAACTTTGAGTCGTGCAATTTTGGTCTGAAATCATACTTGTGATTACACTGCACACTCGTTTGATTTTGAAATCACGCATATGATTTCAGACCAAATGGCACTCCACTCAGTTCAATTACCATTATTAACCAAAGAGCTCTGTAATTAATGGATGTTCTAATCTTGTATAAGAAATGAGTCAATAGTAAATGATTTTCAGATAGCTTGTCACTCCAGGGTTAAAAATGGTGACTGTTAATATTTATACAAAGGGTTGGCCATGTCTGCCTTTTTTTTAGTTTGAATTGTTTTGTTCTACCTGTTAGTTATTGTAGCTGGCATCATTTTATATTAATCTTTGTTCAACAGAGCAAAAACAGCAATGCCCCCAAAGAATGGGTCATGGCTTCTGCAGACACAAGGCAGTCAGGTGAGCATATTTTTGTTTGCAGTTAACTCTGTGCATCTTGTTGTTCCTCCCTATTTTATCTTGAAGGCTCATATGGAATAATATATTACACATGTCAGGTAAACAACTGACTGTAGTTTTGTTCAACACAACCCTGTCAGCTAACTTTCTGGGGTACCAGTCCATCAAGTCTGAATAACACTGAGTGGAACAGTCTGATTACCAGTACTACAAAAATGGCCTATTTCCATATACATGTACCTGTCCAGTATTTAAATTCCATCTTGGTTTTAGCACATGGAGGTTGCAGGTTCTTGTCCCTTCCTGGCCACTGGCTTGAATTTTTTCATGGTAGATCACTTCAACTCCTAGGTCATGCTGCTTCTGTTACTTGGGATTAATTTGTTCTGTTTCTGGGCTCAAAATAACAGTCACTGTCCTGTCAAGATAAAAATAATTGATCTGGCCAAACCTTGACACCACCTTGCCTCCCTTAAGTTTTTTTTTATTTCTGCAGGTACAATTAGAAACAGCTGCACATGTACACAACAAAGTGATTCACATGAAGAATTCTACATTAAGGTTGGAGAACAATGCCCTGAGCCGACTATAAAGCTTTTACAAAAGCCAAGCTCACATTCAAATAGTTTTAGTGTGATACATTTGTGACTCATTTATGTATTGCTATCAGCAGTAATCTGTTGTTCAAGGGAATATATCCACTTTCCTCTCATGGGAGGATTATGGGTTTAAAACCTTCCCCCACCCATCAACAAATTTCAGTTTTTCTTCATGATTTCCTTTAAAAACTTTTAGTATTACCAAATACAGTGTGGATGTCCATTGCTATAACTTATAGCTGGCAAATCAATCTTTTTTCTTCATGTTAGCCCAACAAATTTCAGCTTAACTTTCACAAATTTTTAAAAGTGACCTGAAGAATGAAAATAAGTTCTTTACCTTTCGGGATATAATTACCAACTGAAGATTAAGAGTGGATCACAAAGACATTATGTATTTATTTATTTGATATTTATTTTGTAAATTCAGATGTGGCATTTCATCTCCACATCTTATAGACCTTTCAGAATTTAACAGCAAACTCACAAATTCAAGATTTTAGCAATCTGGCCCTCTATCGCTGAAGGATCTGAAAGGACTCTGAAGAGTCTCTTGGCTGAGATTTATATATTAGGTGTCTATATTGGAGAATATCAGTCTTGAATACCATGTTCTGCTTTGTGGCAGGTTTGTCAACCTTGGCTGTGACATAGTCCCCCAATCCATAATCCCTAGTTCAGATCTCACACAAGTTCAGTTGTCTCTTCTCTTCTCCCAGGATCATTATAACACAGTAACAGAGGCTCTCTCAATTTTCAAAGATGACCCACTACTGTCAGTTCCTGGTACAAGCTACTTTTACACCACTCATGGGTGGACATTACTGACTGCTGTCATTGAGGGTGCATCTAATCAAGACTTCCTTCCGTACATGAAAAAACTGTTCAAGGAACTTGGCATGGAAAACACCTGTGCTGAATTCAATGATAGGATAATTTATAACAGGGCAAGGTTGTGTTGACTTGTCAAATTTATTATCTATCATCATAAATAATTGATGTAATTTTATTTTGCCCATGTTTACATCTACATTGTATTGTGAATTTTGTCAGTGTAGAACACAGACTATTAACTGTAGACTGCAAATCGGGTGAAAAATGCTGACTGAGAGTATTTTACTGATACATGGACTGCAGAATGTTTAAGTGCATGTCATGTCACCATTTAATTTTTGAGAAGTACCAGTAATAATAACAATAATAATAGTCATAGTCTTAATAATTATCTACAAGCAAGATCTTCAACCAAAAAAAAAACAGAAAATGGATGTATTTTGTCGGTCACAGAACTGTAAATTTAGTTTTCGTTCTTTACTTTGTCCCAAGATACACCCTCCATCTTTATATATCATTCCCAAACTCATAAATAATTCCTCAAGTTAAAACAAAGAAAATCACAACTGTGAAGGAGGTTTAGTTACCCAGTCTTAATTAGCTGGATTTTCACTATTTCACTTCCCTAATTATTCCTTAGTTTTTGATTCAATTGAGAAGATATATCAAACACAAGAGGCAGTGTTTGAACACCTCTCAAAGTTTGTCAAAAATACTCTGCTGTGCATGTATTTTCAACTCTCTTCTCAGTGTTTAGATATATCCTGATGAAATACTGTGTCTTTCATGTATTACATATGAAGGGCCAAATAATTGCTATCCTTTTGTATCAAGAACAACATCCAGTAATTAATCTGAGGGATTTTGGAAAACAAGAAATCTTGCTGACATGTGCAGCTACTCAAGTGAAGGAACAGTTAATTTGACATGGCTATAAATAGGGATGATTCGTATTTTAAAATGTGGGTGGTTTTGCTAACCTTGGTGTCACTTCCAGTTAAATTAGCGACTCGACTTCTTTGTGCATATAATTACAATCCCTTTGGTGCTCTTAAGAGCCTGGAAAGATTTACTTTAGAATTATTTGTGGCTAACAGTAAACATCTCAATTTTCTGCTATTCCTTCCCAAATAAATGTGCACTTGATTAACATATCACAAAAATACAATGGAAGACTTCATTTTCATCAAGTTATATTACTCGTTTCTTTTTGTTGTTATGAAAGTAACATGATGAAATAGTGAAGGCACTGATTACAAAAAATACACATTACAAAAATACAATGGAAGACTTCATTTTCATCAAGTTATAGTACTCATCATTTTTTGTCGTTATGAAAATAACACAAGGAAATAATGATGGAACTGCATGATTTAGATCATTTTTGATTCAATAGCCACTAGCAGGCTTGGCCCAGCACATTGGTTTGGTTTTTGAAAATAGTTTTTTACATGTCAAAAATATCCCAAATCCTCTTCGCTAGTGTTTAAATGGCCTGTAACAGCAATTTTCAAATTTCTTGCATAACCAAAATAGAGGATTTATTTTTTGGGCTTTTGAAACAAAACAAATTGGTTCTTGAGCAATGGAAACTCATCTGTTTTCCATGATTGGTCATGACACAACAAACATCCTAGACATATTTTAGGTGTTCACAGTTTTCTGAGTATAACTGTAATTTTGCTTAGCGATTGAATCCTTAATATTACTTGATGCTGTTGTGTGCTAAATGCACAATTTTTTACCATGGTATAATTTATATTAAATTATTTATTAGGACTTAGGATTTATTAATTAGGATTTTCTCATCATGTTGGTATGTACCGGTATATATATGCACTTGATTTTGTATTTTGACATTTATGATGAAATAAATACATGCTGATTACTGTCCTCTCACACTACTGGTGTGCTGACACCAATTTGATGACCATGATAGTAGTGAGGATGATGATGAGTATGATCACCACTTGCTGTCATTAAATACTGGAACATGGGGTCCTGATTTGAAATCTTCTTTTGTTTCACAGATTTTATCAGCGTAACAACAAGGGACATCTTATAAATGCACCATATGTTGACAACTCGCATAAGTGGGGTGGAGGGGGGTTCATGTCCAATGTGGAAGATCTGCTTCAGTTTGGTAATTCAATGCTATATGCCAAGCAAATTGGTTGTTTGAATAAGGAAAACTTTGGCACAACAGGTTGGTAATCTTCTAATGTGCAGCTATAACATTGTAGTTATTTCTCCTGAAATTTTAGAGCTAGACCAGTTTGAAAAGCAATTTATAAACTTAATGATTACAAATTTAATGAGTTATTGGTATGATCTTGTTCTCTTAGGACAAGTCGGCAAGGAAGGGGTGTGCGCTGAAGGAGAGAATAACTTTCTCCTCCCCCTCCTTTTAGCCTCACTCCTACTCTCTGGGATGCCTTTTCGTCTTTTTTCATTCCTCTCGCGTTGCAATTTGAATCCAAAATGACACTCACTCACCAAAATATGCCTATTTTAATAAGAAACCGTGAAAAAAGTTAATTATACTTAAATCTATGATGGTTTCAACCTTTTGAACCCAGTATAATTGACATCTGTTTTTTGACAGGTCCAGATCTATCTGCTGATATGTTCATCATTGCTAATCAAATGTCTGCTTTTTGGGTCTCTCTCTCTTCAAAATAAGAATTAGTAATGAAATCATTAATACTTGACTTGCTGTTATACCTTTTCTAAATTGTAGGCAAAGGAGTAGATATAAAATGTAAAACTGTGAACATTCCTCTGCAGGATATCTTCCAGGATTTCTTCGACCTGAGACTGTAACTGAACTCTGGAAGATTGTGGCCAACACACAAGGTAAAGGTCATGAGAGTGGTGGCTATGGACTGGGCTGGGTTGTCATTCCTGAAAAACAGGATTTTGGCTGCTGCTATCATCAGTCAGAAAGTGTACTTCATTCTGGTATGTTTCTTAGTTTACATATCTTATATATAGTTGGTTATTTAAACTTGTCTCATTAGCAACTTGTCTGATGCTGGGATGTGGAAGGCCCAATGACCAATTGTGTGTCATGTTTGTCTTAGATAGAGATCCAGATTCAAACCTGGCCAATCTGGAAATGGGTGTGGCAAATTGGTAGGGCAGACTGAGAAAATGCTGGGGAGTAGCTTGTAATGGTTAGTACACTCACCTCCAGATCAAGCAGGCCAAGTTGGAGCTCTGGCCTGGGACATTGTGTTCTGTTCTTGGGCAAGACACTTAACTCTCATAGTGCCTCTCTCCAGCCAGGTGGATAAATGGGTACCAGCAAACTTAATGTTGGGGGGTAACCCTACGATGGACTAGCATCTCATCCAGGGGGAGAAATACTCCTAGTTGCTTCATGCAACTGAACCCGGGATAAGTGCCAGCCTGATGGGCCACTTGGCTTGTATACCGACCACTTATACTAGACTACTTATACTAGAGTAGTCTTCGTCACTGCTTTCTCTGGAGACTGGAGTTGCATGGTCTGATTACAGTCGAACCTCTATTAAACTGCAACCTCTGTAAAGTGACTGAAACAAAATTAAGTGACTGAATGCCTGAAACAATTCCTTGACAAGTGGTCTGTAAAAGTCCAGGATCTGGAATTTTTTTCTGATTGGTGAAGAAACAAAAGGCAAAGAGAAAAAAGAATTCCTGATTGTAGGTTATCTGAATTTGGGCCATTAGGTTAAAAGAGATCTGGCGTTAATTAAAGAAGAAGTATGATTATGTTTATACAGATGGCATCTTTTACTTTTGATAGCTCTATATAACATACTCGGTATATCGGTATGCTGTATATGCACACTCCTAGTATGTGAACCTCACTTTGGCTTTGCTAGAAATTTATTTCCATTGGCAATGTTAGCTGTGCATCATTGGGAAGTTTGGAGAACAAAAGAAGCTGGAGTTACTGAATATTTTTGGCTGTGCCTCAAGCAACTTGTACATTTCTTTTATGCTCTTCACCTTTCCTTTGTGCACCATAACTCTTCAGCCTCTCATAGAACCAAAATAAACCCATTACCAAAATTAGATAATGTGATGTTAGTGTAATAATGTGATGTTAGTGTAATAATTACATTCTGAGTAAAAATGATACACATTTCATTTAAGTAACATCCATAAAAGCACTGGTGTTTTTTTAGGATTTTAACTTCTTATTTAAAAAGCTGTTTTCTTCCAGGGTGTGCAGCTGGAGCAAGCAGTATTTTGCTGATCAGACCACATCATATTCACACTAAGCCTCCTAAAGGGGTGGCTGTAGTAATATTGGTAAATCTTCAACGAGTAAATCTTGAAAAAACTGCTATGGAGGTGGCTGCATGCTTTGAAAAAACAAGACTTTAATCAGCCACTGTTGCAACATCCAGTGTTGAGGAGTTCGTTTGACAAGTGGTTTCTCAAACTGTGGTTAGCAAGTCATAATCAATTGATCAATCAATCAAAACTTTAGTTATTGAGGGTGACATGTAATAGTTTATCAACTAATATTTTTCTACTGAGACTGTTGCATTGAAACATTGCTAACAAATTAAATTATTTTGCTTGTGGAAAGACAGACTTTGTTTTTATTCAGGAAATCACTGAATCACATCTATGTGATGAAAATAACATTTTCACTGCATATCACAGAAGTGGCAGTGTTGAACTTGACAAATGCAATAAAAATGGCAGGAATTTATCATATCTAACCTCTCAATTGAGAAAGTAATCAGGTGAGTAATTTCACAATCAGACAAGTGTTCATTTTACTATTATTGAAAGATTGTTACCAATTATTCAATATTACAAATGCAAATTATTCAGTAATATGTAAAAGCCTGCATATGAGCCAAGTGGCCCATCAGGCCAGAGCTTATCCCGGTTTCCGTAGCATGAAGCAACTAGGAAGGGGATGCTAGTCCATCGCAGGGTTACCCCAAGCATTACACATGGGCTGAGAGAGGCACTGTGAGAGTGAAGTGTCTTGCCTATGAACACAACGCATTGCCCCTGGCTAGGTCTCAAACCCGGACCACTCAATCCAGAGTCGTGCACACTAACCATGAGGCCGCCGCGCCTCCCAATTCAGTAATAGAGTATGTCTATTATATATAGTATTTAAAAAAAGCACTTGTATATTGCATAACCACTATTTTTACCAAATGAAGTTTTTTTAATCCCAAATAGATATCATTATACTTATTGTTCTTTAAATTCATCAAATAGGCTTCTATTTTCATCACTTAAAAGCTACTGGTGAATGTGAATAATTTAAAAATCTGTCATGGATAATAAAAGCCTCACTGAAGGCACAAATGAAGACTTGTTTAAAATACTGTCAGTGGTTGGTAAAGCTGAACATCCTAAACTTTCTGCTCAGTTCACTGATCAATCAGTGAAGTCACAAGTTTCCTCTCCCCAGTCCACCCCATCCTTCCATGTAAAACCTGTTGATTATCCAACACAGCCACATCAAATGTTTGCCAGCGAAACCCCATTGCACATGACCACATAGCTGCTCGAATATGCTGAAGGACTGCCTCCTCAATAACCGATCCATCGCCATAGTAGGAGTGGAAAGGGAATTCGTCGTCTGCGATACTAACATTCTTGTACATAGGAGTAGCTCTATAGTAGCTTGCATGATGACTTGTTATTTGATTAAACCATATCTTCTCTCCTGTCACTGGATGAGGAATGACAGGCGAGTGGAGGTACCAGAATCTCAGATTTTTATTTTGGTCCCAAGAAAAGCTCCATCCATTAGATTCAAGAATCGTTTCCACTGCCTGTTGTATTAAACCAAAATCCAGACTTTAAAAAAGCCATAGAAATCTTCACAAAATTGGTAGATACTAAGAAATAAAATAAATACCTCTTACTAACCGAGTTTGAGGTCCGTATTGTAAGTTATGGACCAAGTTTCTTCTGCTCGGATTTATGGCTCAATGGCGAAGCATGCAGGCCATAAATCCAAGTGGGAAAAACGAGGATCTGTAACTTCAAGTACAGACTGAGAAAACGAGGTTAGTAAGATATTTATTATATCTCTGGGTTCAAAGACAGCGACTAAAACAAACTTTTGAATTTAGTGGGCTGTAGTAGAGTATGGCCCCCTAAATTGACCAATCACAGCGCGCATACTAACTGAGAGATAATAAGTAATTTTCCTTTTCATACCTTGGTATTCTTCTTTTCTTGGAAATTGAAATTTTATGATTAATTGGTAGTAAGACTTCGTGTTGTCCAATTTGGTCTGTAATCATACTCATGATAAAAAAAAATTGGACTCCCGCTGCGTGGTCGTCTGATTTTGTTATCTGATTTTGTTATGATTACAGACCGAATTGGACTCCACTCAGTCCTATTACCAATTAATCATAAAAATTACAATTTCCAAGAAAAGAAGAATACCAAGGTATGAAAAGAAAAAATTTGCATTAAACATTTTTACACTGTTTCTAGGTTGATTGAAACCAAGAATGTGATTGGGTGATTTAAACTACAACTTTGAATGTGATTGGTTTATTGAACTGTCCAATAACAAACTGCCCGATAACAACTTGACAACTGAATTAGTGGAAAATAGGATTTTTTTAAACCAATCACAATCGAGGAAATTGTAATTTTTATGATTAACATAGCCGTAAAAAGACTGAAAACCTTCTCAATATGGTGAATAAATGAAGTTGAACTAATTTGGGCAAGTTTAGCCAATACAAAAAAAGTTAGCAAAAGCTGGTAGAAACTATGAAAGTGCAGTGCACAGTATCTTATTGAAATGACTTGACCTCTTTTATGTAGTTGTAGAGGCAATTCGTAAGTAAATGTTTACATAGTTAACGACCCACTGACAGGTAATGAGAACTGTTGGCCAACAGTCAACTGACTTTTGGCTGACAGTCATTTGGCCAACAATATCTTTTGGGAACTGTTCTTTACTTTTACCAGATACAAAGTTTATCGTGGAGTGTTACAGAATACCGGTACTTCACAAGTGAGCACAGGGAATGAGTGAAATATTTTTCAACAATAAAATTAAATACTAAACAATTTCACTTTTGTTGTAGTAGGTACAATTTATTATGTATTCATGGCCATGGCGATTGTTTAACATGTGAAGATAACATGTTATTTTTATGGAAAGCCATAACTTTCTTGTGTGGTTGTTTATCATTATTTGGTGTGGTTTGTTCATTACGTGTTGCAGTTTCTTCATTATGTTGTGTGGTTTATTCATTACGTGTTGTAGTTGCTTCATAATGTCTTGTAATGTAGTCCTGACATGATGTGTTTTTATCATGATGTGGTGTAATAACTTCATTACATGGTGTGGTTTTATTGTGATGTATTGAGGTTGTTAAGTTATGTTTTGTGCACTTTTCATGATGTAATGTGGTTACGCTATCATGTTGTCTGGTATCTTCATTTGCTAAGTGGTTTCATCTTTATGTCTTCTTGACCTCTCTTCCGATACCAAGCTCTAGTAACCGGGCTTTACCCACTATCACGAACTGGTTAAACTGGTGTTTAAACAGGTCTCAGTTCTTTCTCTTCCCTGGTGTTCAACCCCCCTGACCAAAACTTATGGAGTAGAGCATTACTTAAGCATTACTCAAGAATTATACAGTTGCAGTTCCAGGAAGCCCAACAACTTTGCAAGAATTTCCAGCAATATACAATGGAATCAGCTCATCATACTGGGATTTTATCCCTGGCAGTACTGGTAACTATATTGCTGGTAGGTTGGTGGTATATAAGAACCAGGCTTTACTCCTAAAGTAAAACTCTTTGACACCTTTTTAAAAATCTAAGTGTTCTTTAAAACAAACTGTGTAAAATCTACTGCAATTTTATGTATTTTCTGATGAGAAGTCAAGAAACTACAGGTAACATGAAACAATAACTTCCGAACTTCCAGGCATCTCTACATGTGTAAACAACTTACACATGACCAAAGAATGCATTAACAAATGCATAGTCATACAGCCCAAACAAAGTATCAGTTTCCAGAAGACGCGTATTTATACTCGTATGGGTTAGATATAAGGTATTGCTGCATGTGTGGGCTGTGGGAACAAATGAGTTCGACACTTCTGTGAAGTTAAGTGAAGGATGCAGCTCAAACCCCAGCATGGGTAACAAACTGCAACACGTGGTCCAGTGTTGTAGCACCTCTTCTGCCACCTAAAGTTACATAGGATTTATGTGTAAAACAGCTTGAGCAGTAATTTATGCAATAAATAACAGTGTAAAAACTCACTTTTGCAAGCAGAAAAAAATATAACAAGCTCAAAAGTGGCCCTTAAAGCTGTAAAATAATCACAGTAATTATACTTCTCAGGACTGTATGCTTTAACTACATGTACACCTAACCTGCACTGTCATTCAGTGTAAGTATGAAAACCAACATAGGAATTGAATCATCACCAATATAGAATTCTGGAACTATGTGAAGAGTGATGACCTGCCCACTAATGGTATTGCTAAATGATGTACATATAAACAGCAGTCAATCTAACATGGCTGGCTGGAGGTTCTTTACCCACCAAGAACTTTTGACAGTCATTTCAAAGCTCTTGTACTCAGCCAGGGTTGAACACAATCACTTATGAACTGGTAACTTTTATTTCATTCATTTAGTGCAGTTGATAAAATGTGATTTCAAAGTACAAAATGCAGAACAGAGACAACTTACTGGCTGCTTCTCTCAAGTACTTGGTGAATGCTGCATACACCTCATTCTAAAGCTGCCTTTTATTAGAACCAGTTTCACTGAAACAGGGCTTCATTAAGGTTCTAAGCATTTTCATACTTACCACTCTGGCTTCGATCACTTGGCCTTAACAGATGAAGACATATTGGCATGGCCTCATACACTAACAAAAAGGAGGAAGCAATGAATAAGAGTTGAGCAAGTGTGCTCGTAGTTTTATTTTAGCCTAGGTTTACATGCTATCTTCCTGCTGGTAAATATAAAATCTCCTGGCTTAACCACCAACTGAACTGCTAATCAGCAGTGACAATAACAGCTTTTTAAGCTAATTAAATTGGTATGCAAGAAACAATGATCATTTTGGTTTCCAATAAATGCAACATTGTTCCAATATGCTGTGAAGACCGCTTAACATGTATTCAAAATTATCATAATAAAACTATTTTATATTAGGGAAATTGTCTCTTACCTGGTATATGCCTGTTTCTTTAAGCCCTCTCTGGATGTTGATAATTGCTGGACACAAACTACTGCCAGGTTTCTGAAAAATGTTGTTAATCATCTCTTCATCTAAGAACTGTGGTTACCTTATTTTTCCATTTTGGACAACACTCAAACCTGGCCAGCAAAAATAAAAAGCCATGAAAAAGATGAGGTTAGAAATGATCATGTTTGGCATTTTAAGTTACATCCTAATTGACTGTGAAAACTTTATAGACTATAGCTTTACATCATTCCGTAGTTATTTAAGAATTTTTCTTAAGCCTGACTTGATGTTTGTTTCTTGTTAACAAAAAAACCTGCCTACATGTGGTTACTGATATTGCTGTAGCCTCTGTCGTCAACAGATTTTTATTTAAGAAGTCATTTCCAAGTTGGAAAAAAGTAACAATAAAATAAAACTCTGATTGCATAAGATGCCATGAAGGAGCAAATTATTTGTGTAGCAACATTTCATAGAGAAAATAATTATCAACTTGCATTGCACAAAAAACTCCGCCTGGGAACCAGCTCACAGCCAGTTCCCTGCCGGTCCCAAGCCCGGGTAAAGGAGGAGGGTTGGGTGTGGGGCCAGCAACCCCACCCCGTAAAAACTGTAACCGCTACAGAAACGTCAACGAGAGTAAATTCATCAACTCATGTTCTGGGACAGGAAGGCAGCCCACAGAGA
>OMLO01002499.1_pt1 | contig 14895 bp, 11 predicted proteins | sample 1674811 | NCBI WGS metagenome assembly OMLO01 (sample SAMN06265003, study PRJEB25207) | coral metagenome | isolation source: Coral host | place: Mexico:La Bocana,Puerto Morelos, Mexico | collected 2008-11-13 | reverse complement strand
CCTTTCCAGCCCCTCCCTTGAATCACATCTCTGGAATCTGCTAAAATCTAGCAGACACGTGACCAGCCGCAACCAGGTAAGAAGAGAGAGGACCCTGGGAACGAGGTTGCTTCTTCCATAGCAAACAAGTAAAATAGGAAGGATTTAAAGCATGGAGATCACTAAGGACACGTAATAAAGCTTACAATATCGTAAAAGACTCGCACAAGGCCTATGTATTAATGCACTAAAGATGAACTAAAGTTCAAGTGAGGTTCCTGAGCCTACGTCACAGACATCAGTCCCGTGGTTATTTTGAGCACGTTACTCTGGGTCTTAAGCAGCAGGGGTCGACCGCAAGAAAATAGAATTTTGAACTTTGTAAAAATTCGTAAAAAAACTGCGTTTTGTCCAAGTCGAAAAATATTTTCGCAGAAGTTCTTTAGGCGAAATATAGAATTAGATGAGCGAAAAAACTTTTTTTTTGACATTAAGGGCACTTGAAGTCTTATGTTGAGTTTCTACTCTTCTTGTCGTTCCTTGAAGTCATAATCACAGATTGTAAACAGGCCAAGAATTGCACAACAAGAATCACGAAAAGAAGTTCACAAAAAAAATAAAATAAAATAATTGCATTAACCCATAGTAAAAATATTCACTCCGTAAATTGTAAAAACAGAATTAAACGCGCTGCTTACAATTAGTCCTAAAAACCATAACATTTGAGCAAACTTTACTTCCAGCACTCGTTATAATGGCAGGAAAGCAAGAAATACAAAGAGCACTTACCACAGGAGTTGTCAAAATGAAATAAAATACAATAACAAAAAAGAACCAAAATGTCAAAAAAAAAACAAAACAAAATGATTCTAGTGGGTGTTAGAATTTGTCACACTCACTTGGATTCAACCATTGCAAAAAAGGGTGTACTTAAATTTTGCAAAGCTCGCATTTTCTTTCAGGTGGAATAAAAGAGGAATAACTGTTTGAAATTTTTCGGATATATCAGTGATTAAAAAAGGCGAACAATGTTATCTTACGCGTGGTTTATAACACAAAGACATCTTATTCGTGCTGTTTTTTATTTCAGCGAAAAAAGAGTCGCCAACGTTATGTCTATAATTTTAAATTACAACTTCCTATCAATTGCGAAATAATTACGGTGTATAACATGTCTGGGCGAATCACGTAAGAGAATAAGGTATTCGAAGCAGAATATTGCGCGAAGTTCGATGTTTGTTTTCGTGGAGCGAATCGCAGAACAAAGAGTCTTCTCGGCGAAGGAAAAATAAAACAAACAACGCCTTCACACCCTCATTACAAGAATCAGTTGAATGTAGTAAATAACGACCGCTTTACTAAGGCGTGACAGATACATACATACATACTTTATAAATAATATCGTAGTCAAACTTGTCTTAATAGTCACCTGACAAGCCCTGCGTAACCAACCTCAATGGAAACAGGATGCTTTTTGAAATTCAAGGATCTTGAGTCACTACTTTGGCGCTAAAACTTTTAGAGAAGGTTACTGTGTTTTTTTACCCTTTCCTGTAAAATGCCAAAACTGAGGGCGAGAAAATGGACGTCGCCTTCTGCGGGGGGACCAAGGAGTCGGAAGCGGACAAAACAAAAGACCCGGACGATAATTTAGCCTTCCCTCGCTTAAACGGAGGAGGCAATAAATACTCGTCACGTAATCAGCATAGCCTTTTAAGGCTAAAAAACTCCTCTATGTTTATGCTACTGCAGAGGAAAGGAGGAAACTCGCCAAGCTGTTAATTGGCCGTTTATTGCATGAAAGCGACTGACTGACTGAAGCATCACTAAAAGTTGCTTAATGGCTTTTGCGTGGAAAGTCTTCGCCAGTTTTGTTTGTAACAGATTTTTAACGTCGCTTGAAAAAAATATTTTGTGAAAGTCGAGAAACTTAAATCTTCTTAAAGTGTTTGCGTAGGACAGATGAATCTGTTTTAATTCAAAATCGCCTCTGTGTCAAAAGAAATCGAAACAAATCGGTTTGCAATGTCAAACTCATTACCCGAGGGTACGTTGTATTAAAAACACTAATAAGTCCAATGCAAGAGTTTCATACATTTGTTTATTTCGTGTATATTACGAGTAAATTGACAGCGTATTTTTAAACCTCTGCGTGTATAATTAAAACTTAGTTTTCAGCTTTTGAGTCCGAAATAAATCTCCTTTAGAAACAGGTGTCTTTCGGCAATTAAACGAGCGCCAATTGCCAGTTCTAACAAAAGCAGCGGGAGAAAATGGCGACACGCCTGATTGTGTTTGGATTTGAATTATTGAAACTTTCCTCCGTCAAATTTGTTTACTATTTTTTTGCTAATAAGACGCTTGTAGAGGCGTTATTGCTGTTTAATGCAGATCGCGTGGTATTTATACAGCCTATAAAGTCCACGAATTTGTGTGGTAATCCCAGTTGCATTCATGGATTTGCTTATGTGCGTCAAAAAATCTGCAAAACGATGTTTCTTTGGGTTCCGATGTTAATAGCGCTGTTTCTTACTGCAGGTGAGATGTTTTGTCAAGCTTGTAACTGTCAAGTGAATCTCTTTCTTACCTTCTTTTTGTAGCTGTAAACATTTTTTTTTTCTTTTTTTGATACTTTCCAAAAATATTACCTTCGTTAGAAAAGTGCGTGCTGCGAGGAAATAACGCATGTTATGCAAAAAATGAGATTCACTGATTTATGTCATGCAGGGCCGCACGAGTAAGAGTAATATTAATTGTTAAGAACTAAGTTTTTTGTTTCCTTCCTGTCTTTAATTCTCTTTTTCTTTCAGTTGTTTTCTGTTTGAAATTTACTGGCGCGCAGAAGGTAGCGGACATTATTTGTAGAATTCTTCTAACGGAAGCCATTTAAAATTGCAATTTTATAGACAACAGTGATTTTTATTTTCGCCAGTCAGACTAAAAACTAACAGAAAAAAGAAACAATATTGTGTTTTATGTTTCTCATTTTGTTTCACAGTTCCTCGGCAGCAAAACCGTAACATTTAACTTGAATGTTCAACGAGAAAAGAAATCGATGCATATTCTCACTTGCACCATTATGACTTAAGGCAAATAAAACTTGAAATCATTGGCAAGTTTTAATTGAAACTTTTAAAATAACATAATTTATAAATTTGCAAACTAAGTGTGCCGCAAAAATACAAATTCCTTTTGATTTCCATATGTATTTTCTTTTGCATCCAGTATGATATAATCTTACTATGTTAACTCAGTGCCCCGGGTTAAAGCCTAAAGGAACACATTTTATCGAAAGACAAATTTAATAAAAAAAACTGCGAATTTATTTGAGCTTGAGCTGAAATGAGAACCTCATCGGAGGAGAAACGCTTTTTGAGTTTGAGAGCTCAAAAACCAAGATAGGAAATAAAATCATGTCCTCGGGGCATTTTTAGCTAAATCAAAACAAACTAACAATATAAAGTTCGCCTGGCCAATCTAGTGTTCGAGCTTTTAAAGAATAAAACTACCTAATGGAATAAAACTCAAAACACGCCAACGTCACGATGACGTCAGAAAAAGGCATTCTGGGCTTTTTTGGAGCTGATTATTATATCAAAAATAGCAAACACTTCTTTGCATCTAAGTGTTATCGAAGCAAAACTGCATTTATTAATATGAAAGACCTCTACGCGGCACGTATCTTTTTCTGTTAGCTTTCGCTGTGTTTAAAAGGCATCGTAAAACAACTTTGAAAATACTGACTTGGAGATGGCAAAGAAACAAGGTTTTTTTTTTATTTGAGGTTTTCATCATAATTTCTATGCTGCCACCAAATGAACATCAAGACATATTTTAAATGTTCTTTAAACGTCAAAACATCTTTATTAAGTCGCTTTTAATTCTGTCCGAGTAGTTTTCTCTTCCTCCATTTATAGCATTGTTTTGTCGATTCCAGAAAAAAAGTATTTTCACTCCTATATCAAGTGTTACGTCAACAACATTTCGAAAGACTTAAAAGCTCCTTGTTCATCCATTACTGACGTTTGGGCTATAGTTATTTATCCGTGTCATTCACAAAAGATTAGATCTCCTGACTTAAAAGAGTAAGATCCATTTGTTAATTATTGCTTTATCATCTTAAACTAAGTGGCTGATATTCAGATTTGCTAGCAAGGAACACACAAAAAGAAAAAGAAAAGGAAAAAAATCTACCGCGATTTCACTTATAAACGACGTTCCAAAATTGACACATAATGCGGAAGCAATTTTTGGATGTAAATGGAGGAGTTACCGCAAAGGCAAAAAATTCTCAGCTCTGCCATGTTTTTATTAGACAGAGCTTCTGATATTTTTATAACTCCTGGTTTCGAGTGAAAGTTAGTAAAAAGTATGCTATAATCCTCCTTGGACTGACACCCTTTGCGCGCTAACTAGGGTATTTTAGCGAAGCTCCATCCATCTAAAGGGAGTTCAAGCGGAGCCCCATACCCATCTGGGAAAGAAAAGGAAACCCATGAATTTGATTTTGTCATCGTTATCATGGCTAGCTGTATTGCTCGTGGGCGCGTACGCAGGAAGGAGTCGCGCAAAATGTCGCGCAAGATGGCGGCCATATTCGAGCTAATAGGTTGGCCGAGACAGGCAACTATGGTTTATAACGTCCATCTTTCATATTAGACATCTATGCTATGGTCATTGACAACTGTCAAAATACGATATCTGCTGACTACTGCAACTTGTCCAAATCGCGGGCTCATCAAAGTCATCAGACTGCTGACCAAGTTTTCGACTGAATCGCTGGCAGGTTAACTTGTTGTAAACAGGTCCGTCGGCTGGCTGCGTTGTTTGGAAGTCGGTTAACGCTAACCCAGGATTGAAGTATAAATTTGTCTTGTATACAAATGCTTTTCATTGCTTTTGATTTTGTGTATTTCGAGATTATTCAAACTCAAACAATATTCAGAAAACCTCACCGCAAAGATACAAAACTCAAACCAAAATTTTCGTTTATCCTGGCACAGCTTAATCGGGCTTTGAATCCGGCCCGGGTGCTTCGCTTTTAGGCTTGGCTAAATCTAATCTACTATCACAATTGCCGTTCTCTGATCGGCTACGCCACTCACTATCTATTTTGTTAACAAAATGACGGCCACTTCTTGGTGTTTTCGAATTGTCTGTGAAGAGGATTTAGATAAAGTTTTGAGTGACTAGCTAGTGGATTTATACTAAAAAAATTGCGTGATAGTTGGCTGTTCCCTCGTCAACTCACGTGATAGAAATATCGAGCTCATAATCTAATTGCTTAATAAAATGCAAAATAAAGGGACCTATCGATATCTTTTCAAATCTTTACTCCAGATTTGAAATAAACAAACGCAACACACGATTAACATGCCCTGCTTTCCCCAGGATCATGTCTGACGAATGCCATCTCGGTGAAGATAGATGTTCATCCCTCGAACAAAAGTTTTAATCCGGGTGACAACGTGACCTTGACCTGCCTGGTGGAACATGGCGGCCCTGTTGACGTCATCCATTGGTATAAAGATGATCAGCTAATCAGGGCTAACAATCACTCCAACTCGTCGCAGTTGGCAGAGATATCGTTGGTTAGTCTTATAAGGACCGACGCTGGAAGATACAAATGCACGGTGTGGAAAAGACAAGTCGAGGACACGGATTTTATAGATCTTCATATCAATGGTAACAACAGTTACAATGATCACTGGGACTCGGGATTCAGGGAAATAATCGGCCATACCGGATAAATAAGATTTATCCTGTAGGTTTACCTACTGAGTGTAACATCAAGGGGCTTTTATACGCATTGAAAAAGGCGACGCGAAAGAAAACGATTAGTAAAAAATAGTGAGTTTAAATTTTACTTTTACTTTAAAAAGAAAACGCATTCCAAATTGTTTTCTGGCTGATGGGGCCACCCTGACTTTGACTTGACTTGATACGCAAAATTTGTTTATTTTGCGATGCTTTGCAGAGGTCGGCCTCGCATATATGGAGTTATTGTTTTGCTCAACTGAGTACTTGGCGACGTTTTGTCGGCATTATCGTCGTTATCTGCTTAAACTCTTTAATGTAGGAGTTAAGATGGAGTTTTTTAATTTGCAATATAGAAGCAAAGCCGTTTACATGAAATCGAAATTTTTAAACGGGAAGTGATTACTTGGAAAGGTAAGTAAAAAACAGCTGGGTACATTGTAATTTTCCTTTCTAAATTGCATTAAAGCAAACAAATATGCAATATGGAACAAATTTCTCGACAGTGCTTTTCTCGATAATTTAATAACTACGATAATTTTTCAGTGTACTTCAACCGCTTTTATTAAGAAATTTATTCCTATTGTTTGCTGTTAGTGGATAAGATGAAAAACTCTGAGGGGGATGGACGACGAGAAAACAACATTGTAGTTTTTATAAGTTTTTCATGACGCCAAAAGCCGACTACAATAATCAACATCTGCTCTTTTCTTCACAGGAACAGCTTATGAATTTTATTGAAGCGGCTGAGCTGCTTAAAGAAAGCCTACGGAAAACCAGGCCTCTATGAGATCTTTGAGATGCCCGCGCAATTGCCATAGGCTATAAAATTCATTCAAACAACAATAACAAACATTAAACAAATAAAAAGCCTCAACGCTCAATTGATCATGCCAAGTTTAGTAAATATACGAAGTTTCGTAAGAATTTATTGAAAACTTAGCCTGCGTAGCCGGCGGGAGTGGGTACCCGCGCGAACTTCGGTCCCGAACGCGAGTGCAAAAAGCCGCTCAGATCGCGAGAAGAATGGGGAGGAGGGAATTTTGCTCACGGCTTCGCCGCTCGCGAAAATCGCCTCTCGGGCGAAGCATGCGAGGAAATTAGCGGCTTCGCCGCAAAAAGTTTCGCGCGCGCACCCACTCCCGCCAGCTACGTAGGCTATTGAAAACTCGTAAAAATATGGGACTCCCACCTGGCAATTTTTACAAAAAAAAAAGTATTTCATTGGCAAGGGGTGGGGTCTTTAGTTTGCAACAGATTCTTATGAAACCTCGCATATAAACTAAATTCAGCGTGATAAACTGATCTATGAAGATGGTGTTTCTTCTATATGTAAAATAAGAAAAAAAACTGTTGATATTGCGTGACATTGGTAATTAAGTTCGTGTTTTACACATTTTGGCATTTATATATATATAAGTATAAGAGAGGAAGATTTTACCTTCAGAAAAAATAAATACATAAATACATGTAAAAACATAATTTCATTGTCAACAAAATAAAATATATATATTTATGTCGGAACAACTAAGTTTAAGCTTTTTTCTCATCTCTTGTCAAGCTGCGCCTACAATAAAACTTTTAGAAGTTGAGGTGGGTGCAGTAAGAAACAAAGAAAAGCAAGTTATCTGCGAGGCTGATGGATGGCCGCAACCTTTAATTCAGTGGAAACGAGAGAATGATCAAATTAAAGACGGGGAGGATTACAGCATCAAAGCACTTCCCAAGCAAAACCAGGCGATATTGATTATTAAGTCATTTGATGACAACCACGAGGGTTTCTACACTTGCGAAGCCGGCAATGCGTTTGGAAAAACAAACCAAACCGTTTATCTCTTCATCGATGGTAAGTTTCTAATGAATATGGCATTTCTTTATTGACTATTTAAGAAAATAAATTGTTTGCGTTTTCCGAGCTTTACGACTGAACACGGATAGATCATTTTCACGTGACGCCATGATTTTCTAAAACTAAAGTTTTCGTCCTCATCAGGCATGAGACAGTATACTTATTTCTGTTTGCAATTTTTCAGCTCGTTAGTGTGTTTCGTTTGGAAACCAACGCACTTTGAATTTCAAAATTATGGCGGTTCATTACACAGAGCTACGATCGCGTTTATCGAAAAATATATATATGTTATTTGCCGGCTGGGAGGTCCGTATAGTGAAAAACTGTGATCGAGCAGCATTTTCAAGTCCGAGGTCATAGTTTTTCATTATACGGACCGACCCTAAGTTATTTTTTCCAAGCTCTCAAACGAAAAAAAACTCACAGAAAAAAAACATTCACGCAAGCGTTACTGTGACCGTGGTCAGAGATGGGAAAACCGGACCGCGCTAAGAACCAATCAGATTGTAGGATTCTTTTATTTTTTTCCAAGCGGGCACGGTATATCTAAAGTTTTGGAAAACGCACAGTCTGAGACTAAAACTTGGAGAATTATCTTCTTTCTTATTTCCTATAACATCACAATTTCTTGAATTTATCTACTGGGTGGTTTTCGATGAGTGAAAACGATCTATGAGTGTTAAAACGACTAATTATTATTGTCATATTTTTAAAGAGCTTCGACTCGCATGCTTACCTAATTGAGCAGACTGGTCAATTCCAGTTTTCCAGTTTGTTTTAAACAGTGAGTAGACTAACAGTGTGCGGTTGTTAACAAAATGACGGCCGCTTTTTTTTTGCATTGTCGAAGAGCAAGAGACCACCTCATTTTCTCTTGCGAAGAGTCTCTGAAGAGGATTAAGACACATTTTTGAACGACTAGTAACTTATAACCGCACCGCATGCCTCTTTTCTCTCTCTTATCAGACCCAGCAGTTGATTCCCACCGACGTCTACAGATATTTGTGAATTCCCACCACGTGATCGCCAGTGCCGGATCAAACGTCACCCTACTGTGCAACATTCTTAACTTTCGCCATATTTACGGCCTTTGGTGGTGGACTTTCAATGAGACTTCAACCACACTCCCGAGCCCATACTACTCTCAAACTGAGGTGACATATCATGACCGCATGACTATGGTATTAGACATTATCAACGCTTCTGAAAGGCACAGTGGGGTATACGAATGTAACATTTTGGAAATGGAGTGGTTCGCGAAGAATAACATTACTTTGATCATTGATGAAAAAGGTAAATGCAGGCGTGACTCACTCAGTCTAAGAATACTGATAACGTACTCACGTAAGGTCATTACGATATGAACCAGCACGTTGTACATATGAGGCTACGAAACTTTCCAAATGCTATTCGTATCAAACACGCGAGATCAGGTTTTACCACATTTCCAAATTAGAACTGCCTGAGAAATACTTCAAGTTGCAATGCAAAGCGTAGTGTTTTTGGTGAAATTAGAGGTGTTTGCAGATGAGGTAAATTACAAGTGCTCGATATACCCGTCAAAGCTAAAACCAAGAGGAAAACCGAGAAATAAAATCATTAAATCAGTGCATCAGCGCTAGTCAAGTTCAGGCACTTAAACAAAACCACGGTTATGATTTCTTTAGCTTAGAAGTCATAAACTATTAATGTTTTGAGAAACTTATCTAACTTGCATATTATTAATAAGTAATCGCTTTACAGATAGAGAAAGACGAAATCTTGAATTGTCAGCTGTACTACTTCCACGCCGAATGTTTTGTTCCTTACCTACACTACGCTTATACGACTTTATACGACTAGCAAAAGGACCTCGTTGTTTTCACATTTGCTATTTCAGATTTTAATCGATTGATAGCTTTTTCATTACACTCTCAGATAATGTTCAAAACATTTCTACCAACTTCGAGACAGTGAGGGCGGCGGCGAACACCCAAGTCCAGCTCAAGTGCATAACATCGTACTCAAAGTTCCTGAAAGCTGAAACGTTTTGGATTTTCCAAGGCGAGAAGTTAAATGAGACGGATTCACGCTACAAAACCGAGACATACAAGTTAAACACCTCAGAACTCACACAAGAGGGACAGATGTCTCTGTGGATCATCAATGTTTCTGATCCAGATTTTGGGTTTTACAGCTGTGCATTGAACACCTCCATGGGCTTGTCTTCGGCGACGATTGTTCTTGCGCAGATGGAGACAGGAACGGGTATTTAAATCTTCTATTTTCTGAACATTTCTGAGCAGACGATGCGACACGAGAATAATGTTATAGGAGATCTTTGTAGTCGATAAGTCCCTGGAAGGAATCGTTGACAATGCCACATCCTGATCTCATTCTTTGGTCAGGTATCAGAACTTTATTTTGTAATAACAATTTTGGAACGTGTTTTGCAACCGATGGAGTGGTTTAAGAAACCACTCACTTCAAAGCAACAAACAAACAAACAAACAAACACCCAACAAAACAATGATAACAGATAACAAAGCATAGAAACAGTGTTAATATCCTACAACTGATTCCAAAACAACAACAGATTAATGAATCAAAGGGAAAAAACACTTTTTATAGCATAATTAAAATGTCGTTTCCTTTTTGAAGCTTGCTGTTACCCTACTTTTTCCATAAAATAAAAAGCTGCTTACCAACCACGATTTCACTCTATATTCGCACACTTTGCTATTCAGGTTTGCTTTTTTTTAACTAAGTTTTTTTCTGTCCTTAGATTATTCATTGGAGGGCAAGGAAGTAAACGACTCAGCTGTGTTAATTATTCTTTTTCCTGTCCTGGCTGGAGGATTGCTGTTCGCCTTGACTGCAGCGGTGTTCATTCGAAAGTTGCTGAAAAAACGACATGAGTGGAAGCCTGAAGGTTTGCTGATTAATGATCCGTAATACGTAATCCTAACTGAACCTAACTGACTGGAAATGATCCCTTAACATGAGAACAAAATGTTTGAATATATAATTTCTAAAGTAAGTTTGAAACTAGACATCGTAAGCAGATGCGGTTGACAATAGTCGCTGTGAAAAATTCTCCGCCCATTTTCCTGGGCGCATTGAAGGCATCTGAATGTTTTCTTTTCTTTTTCAATCGCAGCAATAAGCCGTAGATAAAGAAAAATAAGAACTTAAATAAGTTTGCTAATGAAGATTCTTGTGGTCAAGTAGTTATCAGATGTGTGTTGAGCGAGTTGTGCTTGTAATTCATTAAAGCATATTACTTCATGGAAAGCGCGGTTATGTTATTGAGTAGTTTGTTGCGACCGAGGAAGAAGTGGGTGAGAAACGAGCGAGGTACGAACAAAACACGGGCAAGATGAGAGTGAGATACAAGGAAAGTACGATCGAGGTAAGAGGGATGTGAGTGAGATACGGGTACGATGCGATCGAGGTGTGAGTGACTTACGAGCGGGCGACGAGCGAGGCACGAACAAGGTACGAATAACGAGAGAGCGAGCTGTGAGTGAAGTAAGAGGCAAGCGAGATACAGCTGCACGAGGGACGAGAGAGAAACGAATGCGACGCGAGGAAAGTACTAGCGAGGAGAGAGAAAGCGAGACGCAAAGGAGGAATAACAAGCGAGGTACAAGGGAGAAGCGAGCGAGGTAGCAGAGAGGAATGATTGGAAAACAAGGTAAGAGTGAACGAAAGCGGTACTAGTCAGCTAGAATGAAGGCTGAGCGAGACACAAGAGAGGAAAAAGTGAGGTTCGTTCAGCGAGCTTCGGCCTAGATTAAATCAAGCTTACGAGCTTTGTACGACGCACATCATCAGCATCATCATTATCAGAATCATTAAAAACTTTGCTCAACCTCAAATTTACAGAATAGCATTGCTGCTACTTTCTTTGAGTTACCTAATGTAACAAATTAAAAAATAATGAAAGAAATATTAGAACAAAACAGAAAAATTTATACAATATTAGAGAACAAAATTAATTTGCGGATGGTGCTGATCTCGATGTTGTATTAATGGTACAAGGGGGAAATGAGCGACAAGTTAGTCATCAGCGAAGTATAGTGTAGAGGAACGTAGAAATACCTCAACGATATTGATTGGTGATCACTCACCAAGCACCGTTACGGGACCTAACGACTGCGACCTTTTAGGTTGAAGTTAAGCTATGGAAGGGTGGGTAGTAGTAGGGATGGGTGGGTATGTTGGGCGGAAGCAATAACTCGCTAAACATTGGCCATACGAAACACAACTTCCACATTTCGTTTGCAGAGGCAGCGAGTGATGGAGAGATCAAATATGACGTTTTTGTGACATTCAGCAGCAAAGACAGCAAGTGGGTAACGAGCAATCTGACCCCTCTCCTGGAAAGGAACCGACTCAAATACTGCATCCACAGCCGAGACTTCGAACTCGGAAGAGCCCTAGTCGACAACATGGCCGAAAGCGTGTACTCAAGCCGTAAAGTTCTAGCAGTGATGTCCAAGAACTACATGGACAGCAAGTTCTGCCGGGGGGAGCTGGACATGGCCTTGCACCGAAGTAGAGTTGCCCACAAAGGTTCGTTACTGGTCGTTAGAATCGATGGGATCAAGAAAAAGAAACTGCCCAAGGCACTGAGAGAACAGACATTTGTGGATTATCACAACGACAAGGATCGAACCGGTTGGGAGAAGAGGTTGTTGCGATTTCTTGTTGAAACTGAAGTTGACCAAAATCGATACATCACCAAACTTTAAACCGAACTGCCTCTTCGTCAGTTATGACGAAGTCCATAGTTAAGGCTTAAATGGGCCTATCTATACGGATGACGCTTTTAGAAACCATTATTCCAAGGCTTTACTCTTACATGAACTAAAGGAATTTTCAAAAAGATGTATTTTGACGTTTGCAGCCCATGGCGGTTTAGTTATAGATGAAAAGGTCTGTGAAGATCGTAACAAATGACCGTTACTTGCACAATCTGAGTTGATTTGATGAAAGAGTGCAGTTCTTTTCTTAGTAGGCACAAGGCTCGTTTCCTGTGCATAAGCCTTTCCTCCAATGGGCTGTAAAACCGTGTAAACTAACAACTAACAATACGTTTAGACAAATGAAGCTTGTACTGTCACGAGAACAAGTGTACTGGATAAAAACTTAGGGGAAAGCTTCAACCTAGCCATTAAAATATCGATAAATAAACAGCCCAAGATGAAGGTACCGATTGAGTAGTTTTCATGTGAATTGTCACCCCCACAGACTCAAATGACGGATCCGCCTTACACGGCTCAAAACAGTACCACATGAAAATAATCCTCAACAGCTTTCATTTCAACGTTAATAATAGTCCTCATCCACAGAGTTAACGTAATGAACCACATAGACTGACTTTGATAAAAGTAAAATACTTTCATTAGTCTAAAGATAAAAAGACAAATAGAAATTAAAACAAACAAATAAGCGCAACCAACACAAACAAAAACAAAGAAACAACATTTTTGTTGATTGCTGGCAATATAGGCCAGCTTTTTGCATAAATTGAAGAGGGCACCGAAGGCAGAACAACACCAGGAACATGGTAGCTGCTGTACGTTCCGCAGTCAATTTAAAAGTGCTATTAGGTGTTCTTGATAAAGTCTGATGAGTTCAACTAGAAGTACAGCTATAAGTGATAAGGTGCAAGCGGTTTGACTTTCAAGCGAGAAGAAAAAGTTACAGAATTCCATCAAGCCTGCTTTGTAATCACTCTTTAACGTCATTCGCACGCCTTTTTACATAAAAGAATATCTGCCCGCAGACACAACTGCAATAACAGCTGTTCATTTTACTCTGCAATTAAGACTCACGCAAAACTGACAACGATGGAAGAAGTTGTCGCAACATGTCTTCCAAGAAACCTAAATGCGTTGTATTTATCTAAGAAAGCAATCATTAATTAAACCGAAAGAAGAATCTCGGCTCAAGCTATCAGTAATTGTTTGACCTTTATGTAAGCAAAATATATATCTCTTAATTTACAAAAGAACTGCTTGTTAATTTAACAATCAAGTTTCTCTTAAGGTAAAAGATACATTTTATCCTTATGTTATTTACATTATACATTTTGGTTGTTAATATAAGCAAGATAACAATTAACTTTGAGAGAGGATCTTCGTCTTTTTGTCCAACGAAGAAATATATGGAGCCAGTGAAGATACGATTTTTATCTTTCACACTGTGAAGACATCATTTCCTGATTTTTTTAGATAAATTATTTACACATTTTAAGGGACAATGACGCTTCTGAATATCAACATTTTCAGTAGGAAGGCAAATGGTTTTCACGGGCGAGAAAAACTCTCTTAACTGAACTTTATCGGAAGACCTTTCCTCCTCATGGTCAAACCAGGCAGGAAAATTCGATCCCATGATCCAGCCTTGTTACCAGCTTTTACTGAAACTCTTGATAAGCATAGAGAATTCTTAAATTAAACTCTTAAATTAAACTCTTAATTTGGCCATTGTAAAGTAAGGTAAATGGGAAAAAAATAAATAAAGACCTAAATCATGGCATTGCACGATGTTACATGGCCAATTCTCTTGTACGCTATCGCGTTCGTGCTCTGCCTTGGTAAGGAGGCGGAGACCACACGTCACACGCAGTGGGTGGGGGTGGGGTTGTCTGTGACTGCTCGGGATTGGCAATTGTATGAGGTCTTGCTTGATCGTTGGCAAACCACGGAATCCCTGCTTGGTTGTATCGTTTACTCATTTGAAATAGGTTAAGAACAGATACTTGCTGGAATAGAGTCAAGGAAAAGAAACAATGCATCGCAACAATAGGTTTTGCAAAACAAAATGACCTTTTTGGATATTAGTGAATGTTGTTGATGTTCCACAAAGTTGCCAACAACTTGTTGCTCTTAAATGTTCACAACGTGCCCCACAAACAGATTTGAGAGAAATTGAAGGATGGGTACGAGAGCGCCAACGGTGCGGGAAAAATAAATAGGTCAACAACGTGTTGATGTGACTATTGCCACTATGTGTCATGGCAAATAGATATTAAGAATTTCATCAAACAAGAATAATAATTCTTTAAGATAATTAGCTTTTTTTCACCAGAGAATAGAGCATGCAAACTATGAAGAAGTGGAAGCAAATGCGTAAGCATAGGTACAAACATCATGCTCATACGAATGGTTGTCGACTGTAAAAACCAAATATTTCACCTGCCTTAAGGACGTTCGCGCTAATTGTTTCTGCGCATTCTTACCACGCACGAAATTCACACGCCACGTCATTCATCGAGCGCGCGCGCTAAGTAGTGAAGTGAACAATAATAGGGCAAATGG